>MDTG01293296.1_pt1 | contig 14373 bp, 10 predicted proteins | sample 811421 | NCBI WGS metagenome assembly MDTG01 (sample SAMN05326645, study PRJNA326480) | marine metagenome | isolation source: seawater | place: Pacific Ocean: South East | collected 2011
CAATTTGAATTAAACGTGTTCAAACCTTTAATTGCTCATAATATTCTTCAGTCAATTGATCTTCTAGCTGATAGTTCAAATAATTTTGCAAGGTTTTGTGTTAAAGGAATAAAGGCAGATATTAAAAAAATTAAAAAAGATTTAGAGAGTTCACTAATGTTGGTTACCGCTTTAGCTCCTGAAATAGGTTATGACAAAGCAGCTAAAATTGCAAAAACTGCTCTTAAAAATGGAACAACTCTAAAATACGAAGCAGTAAAAAGTGGATTAATTAGTGAAAAAAAATATTTGCAACTAGTTGATCCAAAAAAAATGATCAATCCAAGTTAAATAAATTTTCATCTTTTAGTAAAATTTTTAATTGTTGAAAATTATTAAATTGATAAAACGCAGTATCATTTTTAAAACCTTTATTTGATATTTCTGATATAAAATTAGTTAAAGTGTTAGCATTAAATTGATAAGTAAAATATAAATTTTGTTCGGAAATTTTATTTTTATTATAATTAAATAAAAATCTATTAAATCTTTCATTATCAATAACATTTATTTTAACTTTCATTTGAAGTATTTGATCAATATTATCAAGATATTCATATTCTCCAATTTCGATTGAAGCAAAGTCACCCAAATAGAATTTTTTTTCTTTAAATAATATTTTTGAATTTTCAAAAAATAAATTTAAATTACCTTTTTTTAATATTTTATTATTAATATTATTAAAAATTATATTTATATTTCCTGATAGATTTTCATATTTAGTTTTTTTATTCATATAAATTGAGTAAAGTAATTTTTCAACATCTAATAAATTAATTTTTTTTAGATCAATCTGTAAGTCAAAATGAAAGGGATGAAAATTAATTAATCCATTTAAATCAAAGTTAAAATTTTTTGTGTCTCTATTTAAAAATTCTATATCATTATTTATAATATTATAACTTATAGAGTTATTGTAATTAAGAAATTGAATCTCTAAATTTCCTTCTTGTTTGATTTTAGAAGAATTGAAATCTTCATATAATCTATTTGAAAATTCTAAATTTGGATTTTTAAGTTTTAAAGTCGTATCTTGAAGATTAGGCTCATTATAGTCAATTAAATATTTAAACTCATAATTTGAGTCAAAAATATTTCCGTTAATTTTTAAAATTTTTTTCTTATTAACAAAATCATTTTTGTAATCAAAATTTTTAATTTTTGAAATTAAAATAATTTCATTTTTTTTATCTTTAAAAAATAATGTACTTTTTTTAATTATAAAATGATTTACAATATTTTTTTTTAGGTTTTGTATAAAATTTTTTAATGATAAATTGTTGAGATATAAATTAGCTTTACTAACTACAATTCTTTTAATTTTAAAATTATCTTTCTTGTACAAGTCTACAATTGAAATAAATACTCTTATATTTTCTAATTTTGAAATTGGTTCAATCTCATTATCTTGAATTTTTAAATCCGCTTTTTTAATAAGTAAATGAGGTGATGGAATAAATTGAAAACTAATATTCTTTAAATTTTGAATTTTAATTTTAAATTCACTATTTATCGTGTTTTCAATTTGTTGGTTGTATTTTTTATAGTCATAGAATGTAGGTATTGAAAAAAATATAGCTGTTCCAAAAAAAATTATAAAAAAAACTACAACAAGATGAAAAGGATCTTGTTCTTTAAAAAAATTACTTTTAAAAGGGAGTGTAAATGATTTTTTTTTCATTATTTTAAAAATTACTTATACAACTTAAATTTGAAATGTTAAATTTTGATTATTTAAACAATTTAAACGAAAAACAGAAAGAAGCTGTAAGTTATTTAAAAGGGCCATTATTAATTGTCGCTGGAGCAGGATCTGGCAAAACAAAAGTATTAACATCTAGAATTTGTCATATAATTTTATCAGGCAAAGCATTCCCTAATGAAATTTTAGCAGTAACTTTTACAAATAAAGCTGCGAATGAAATGCTTGGTAGAGTTCTTTCTAATTTAAAAAAAAAAAAATTTGGCATGCCTTGGGTAGGAACTTTTCATTCAATATGTGTAAAAATTTTGAGAAAACATGCAAGAGCAGCTGATTTAAATTACAATTTTACAATAGTCGATCAAGATGATCAAAAAAAACTAATAAAAAATATCTGCAAATCAGAGAGCATTGATACAAAAAAAATATCACCCAATTATATACTTAATGTGATTGAAAAGTGGAAAAATAAAGGATGGTATCCAAAAGATGTAGAACTCAAAAAAAGTGAAAAACTAGAAATATCTTTTCTTAATATATACAAAATCTATCAATCTAAATTGATTGATTTGAATGCTTGCGATTTCAATGATCTTATTCTGCATTGTATAAAAATCTTTGATACAAATCCTGATATAGCAAAAATGTATTCTAAAAATTTTAAATATATTTTAGTTGATGAATATCAAGATACTAATTTTATTCAAAGTAAATGGCTTAACTTTTTATCTAAAGAAAATAAAAATATTTGTTGTGTAGGTGATGATGATCAATCTATTTATAGTTGGCGTGGTGCAGAAATTAAAAATTTTTTAGAGTTCGATAAAATTTATGAAAATACAAAGATAATTAGATTAGAAAAAAATTATAGATCTACTCAAAACATTTTAACAGTTGCATCAAGTTTAATTGCTAATAACGAAAATCGTGTTGGTAAAACACTTTTTACAGATGGAGAAGAAGGAGAGCTTGTATATTTGGATAGTTACAGGAATGGAAAAGATGAGGCAGTTGGAATAGGTGAAAAAATAGAAAAAATTAAAAAAAAATTTAGTTTAAATAATATTTCAATTTTAGTAAGAGCAATTTTTCAAACTAGAGAGTTTGAGGAGCGTTTTTTAAAGATAGGTTTGCCATACAGAATTATTGGTGGAACAAAATTTTATGAGAGAGCAGAAATAAAAGACTGTATTGCTTATTTAAAAATAGTTAATCAACCAAGAGATGATTTATCTTTGGAAAGAATAATTAATGTCCCAAAAAGATCTATAGGAGATACAACAATAAAAAAAATATATGATTATGCAAAAAAAAATAATTATTCTCTTGAAGCTGGAGCAAAAAAAATGATTGAACTTAATTTATTTAAACCAAAACCAAAGTTGGCTTTGAGTTCAATTTTAAATCTATTAAACAAATGGCGAACTGATCTCAAAAATAAGACAAATCATGTAAAATTATTACAACTAATTTTGGATGAATCTGGGTACAGTCAAATGCTCAAAGATAAAAAAGATTTAGAAAATGAAAACAGACTTGAAAATATTAAAGAACTATTAAATGCTATGAAAGAATTTGATAATTTAGAAAGTTTTTTAGAACATGTTGCTTTGGCTACATCCATTGACCAAGACTGGGAGGGTCAAAAAATAAATTTGATGACAATGCATTCTTCAAAAGGATTAGAGTTCGATGTAGTTTTTTTACCTGGTTGGGAAGAAGGACTGTTTCCACATCAAAAATCAATGGAAGAAAAAGGACAAAATGGTTTAGAAGAAGAAAGAAGACTGGCTTATGTCGGAATAACAAGGGCTAAAAAAGTTGCTCATATTTCTTTTTCAATGAATAGATTTTACCAGGGTGATTGGATTGATAGTATTTCTTCAAGATTTATTGATGAACTGCCAGATAAAAATGTTGAAAAAAATAATCATTCAATACAAGATGAGAATGAAGATTTTGATTTTAATCAAGATATTGATTATGAAAGTGAAATAAAAAGCCCGGGCTGGATAAGGTATCAAAAAAGAATTAAATCATGAAAAAGATTTTAGAATTAAATAAACTTATTAAAGATTACAATTTAGATGCGTATATAGTTCCCAAAAATGATGAGTTTTTTGCTGAATACGCATTTCCAAATAGATTGAAAACAATATCAAATTTTTCAGGCTCAGCAGGATTTGCAATCATTTCTGAGTCGTTAAACTATTTATTTGTTGATGGAAGATATTTAATCCAAAGCAAAGTAGAAAGTGGTAAAAACTTTAAGATTATCGAAATTCCATATACTTATCCAAAAGATATTTTGGATATAAATAAAATCCAAAAAATTGGTTACGATCCTAAATTATTTACCAATTCTACATTAGAGAGATATTTTGGTAAGCAATTTCAGCTAATCTCAATCAACAAAAATTTGATAGATTTAATTTATTTAAAAAAAATAAAAGAAAATAATATTTTTTTTAAATTAGAAGATAAAATCGTTGGTGAAACTGTATCATCTAAAATAAACAGACTTTATAAAATTATTAAAAAAAAAAATACATATAATTTGTTTGTTTCAGCTCCAGAAAATGTTGCTTGGTTACTTAATATAAGGGGCAAAGATAATCCCAACAGTCCTATTCCTAATGCTAGATTGATACTAGACAAAGAAAAAAAAATATATTTTTTTAGTGATTTAAAAAAAATTAAAAAAATTAAAAAAAAAATAAATTACAAAAAAATAAATTATTATAGTTTTGAAGATTTTTATAATGTTTTATCTAATTTAAAATCTTCAGATTTCTCGATAGATAAATTAACTTGCTCAATTTATTATCAAAGTTTAATAGCTTCAAAATTTAATATTAAATTATTTAATGATCCAATTTATCACTTAAAATCAATAAAAAATAAATTTGAAATAAAAAATATGAAATCTGCTCATATTAAAGATGGAATTGCCCTTACAAAATTTTTATATTGGATAAAACAAAATAAAAATTTTGGTTTTGATGAATTATTTCTAGAAAAAAAATTAGAAAGTTTTAGAAAAAAAAATAAAGAATATATTAATCCAAGCTTCAATACTATTGCAGGCTCAGGTCCTAACAGTGCAATTATTCACTATAGATCCTCAAAAAAAACAAATAGAAAAATTAAAAAAAATGATATTTTTTTGTGCGACTCGGGTGGACAATATAAATTTGGAACTACTGATGTGACAAGGACAGTATGTTTTAATAAACCTCAAAAAAGAATAAAAAATATTTTCACCAGAGTATTAAAAGGGCATATAGCTGTGGCTACTAACGATTTAAACAAAATTAACAAAGGACATTTAATAGATAAAAAAGCTAGAGCTTCATTGAACAAAATTAAATTAGACTATGGACATGGTACTGGACATGGGGTTGGCTTTTTTTCTAATGTACATGAGGGGCCGCAAGCAATATCAAAATTTAACTCGATTCAACTAAAGGAAGGAATGATAGTTAGTAACGAACCTGGTTATTATGAAGAAGGAAAGTTTGGAATAAGAATAGAAAATTTAATTTATATAGAAAAAGTAAAAAATAAATTAAAATTTAAAAATTTAACCATGGCTCCTATAGATAAAGATTTAATTGATGAAAAACTGTTAACTACAAAAGAAAAAAATTATTTATTCAAATATAATTTAGAAATTTACAAAAATATATCTAGTTTTCTGAACAAAAAAGAAAAAGATTGGTTGCTTAATTCAATTTAGTAATTTAATTAATTGATTTTGATCTATAACTTTAACACCTAATTCTTTTGCTAGTTTTATTTTTTTTGTAGTTGGTTTATCACCAACTATTAAATAATTTAATTTTTTACTAACTGCACTTAAAATTTTTCCCGATTTTTTTTCAATTATTGATTTTGCTTCAGCCCTGCTCATCCTATCGAGCTTTCCTGTAATCATGAAACTATAGTTTCTTAGTTTTCCGGAATCATTTTTGATTTCATTTTCTATGGTTAGATAATTTGATAGTTCTTTAACAACAAGAAGATTTTCTTTTATTGAAAAAAATTTTTTTATTGAAGATACCTGAATTTCTCCAATGCCATCTATATTTATAAATGTTTCAAAATCATAGTTTTTATCAATTTTTGTAAAGTTTTCTTTTTTTTGTAAGTGTTTTGCTATTAGCTTTGCATTTTCCTGTCCTATGTGTCTAATGCCCAATGAAAATATAAATTTGTTAAGTGTAATTTTTTTTGATTTGTTTATCGAATATTTTAAATTTGCAATTGATTGTAAGCCCCAACCATCTAAATGTTCTATTCTATTATAATCTAATCTAAAAACATCTTGGGGATAACGTATAATATTTTTTTCCCAAAGTTTTTCTACAACTTTTTTTCCAAGTCCATCTATGTTTAGTGCATCTTTTGATACAAAATGTTTTAATTTTTCAATAGCCATTTTTTCACAAACAAATCCTTCGGAAGAGCATCTTTTTACAGCATCAAATTTTTTTGTTTGCTTGTTAAATTCTTTTTCAACTTTTGATCCACAAGATGGACAATTGTCTGGAAAATTAAATTTTAAATTTTTGCTACTTCTTTTTGATAAATCTACAGAAACAACATGAGGAATAACATCCCCGGCTCTTTCAATCTTAACTATATCTCCTATTCTTATATCTTTTTTATTAATTTCATCTTCATTATGCAAAGTGGCATTAGAAACAACAACGCCACCAATATTAACTGGTTCAACTTTTGCTACTGGGGTTAAAGCTCCTGTTCTTCCTACTTGAATTTCAATATTTATTATTTTTGAAAAAGATGCTGCTGCTGAAAATTTATGAGCTGCTGCCCATCTAGGAGCATTGCCAATAAAACCTAATCTATTTTGAAGTTTTAGATCATTTATTTTATATACTAATCCATCTACATCATATTCTAACTCATATCTTTTTTTCTCAAAATTTACATGATTTTTGATGAGGTCATCAATTTTTGATATTACATTATTGTACTTACTAATTTTAAATCCCCATTTTTTTAATGATTTTAAAAAATCTGACTGTTTGAGAAAATTATTATTTTTAAAATAACCAAAAGTATAAGCAATAAATTTTAAAGGTATTTTTTTTGTCTCTGAAGATTCTTTTTGTCTTAATGAGCCAGATGCAGCATTTCGAGGGTTTGCAAATTTTTCTTTTAAATTTTCAAAATCACTTTTCTTTATGTATACCTCTCCTCTAATTTCAATGTTTTTAGGAAAATCATCAAAATTTATTTTTTTAGGTATATCCGCAATTGTTTTAAGATTTTCTGTTATAACTTCTCCTTCACTTCCATCACCTCTGGATAAACCTAAAACTAAATTTCCATCTCTATATGTCAGAGATGCCGATATACCATCTATTTTTGGTTCAACAGAATATTCAAATAATTTTTTAGAATTTAAATCTAAATAATTTTTTATTTTTTTTTCAAAATTAATTAAATCTTTTCTGTCAAATACATTTGATAAAGATAACATTGGTACTTTATGCTTTTTTTTTTCGAAAATTTTTGAAGGTTTAAAACCTACTTTTTTTGATGGTGAGTCTTTATGGTTTAAAAAAGTATATTTATTTTCTAGTTCTAAAATATTTTTTTTTAATTCATCATATTCTTTATCAGTAATAGCCGGTTTATCTCTAAAATAATAAAGCTCATTATGTTTATTTAATTTTTTAATTTTATCGACGTATATTTTATTGATCGACTTTCTATCTTCCATTAAAATAATTTTGTCTTGATTCTTTCAATCAGTGTTTTTTTACTTTTGTTTTTTTTTATTTTATTTTTTGTTGGTTCGTATTTTTTATTAAAAACCTTATATGTATTTTCATACCATTTACTAGATTGATAATTGTATCCTAATAGATATGCATATTTTTTTGCTTCTTCTTTAAGTCCAATTTTATAATGAATTTCTACCAACCTATGCAAAGCTTCTTCTATAAAGACTGTATCATCATAATTTTCTACAATTGTCTTAAATCTATTAATAGCGGGAATCCATTTTTCTCTTTCAAAATAATATCTTGCTAAGTACATTTCTTTGGAAGCTAATACTTCTTTAATCAATTCAAGTTTAAATTTTGCGTCGATTGCATAATCTGTATTTGGATATTTATCTATCAAAAATTCAAAATATTCTTTTGAATTTAAAATAGAATCTAGATCTCTGCTTTCATCAACTATTGAATTATAATATGTTACTGCTAATAAATAGTAAGCGTAGTCTGTTCGAGGATGGCCCGGATAAGTTTTTAAAAATCTTTCAATTTCATAAATTGTATCAGAGTAATAATTATTAGTAAAATATGCATAAGCAGCCATCAATGCAGCTCTAGGTGCCCATACTGATTGAGGAAATAATAATTCAGCTTCAGTAAATTTTTTAGCAGCAGTTAGACCGTCCTGAAGTTCAAGAGCTTCCATACCTTCTCGGTATGCATCAATCATTTGTAGGTCTATTTCCTTACTCTCAATAATCTCAATTGTTTTTTCTTCTTTAGAGCAAGATATAAGCAATAAAGATAAACTAATTACTATCAGTGTGATTAATCGCATATGTATCTATTAACAGAAATAAAAAAAATTTCTATTTTTATGCGATAGATTTTAGATAAGATCTATCTAATATTTGATAAGGTAAAGTTTTTTCCTTAATTTCTATAACTGTAAAATTAGTTTTGTCTGAAAAAAGTTTTCTAAGTATCTGATTTGTTAGTTTGTGTCCTCCCTCAGATGTTTTTAAAGAGCCAACAATTCTATATCCTGATAAGTACAAATCTCCCATACAATCAAGTATTTTATGATTTACAAACTCTTTTGAGTTTCTTAATCCATTTGAATTTAAAATTTTATACTCATCAACTACCACTGCATTTTCTAAACTACCACCTTGTGCTAATCCAGCTCTCTTTAATTTTTCAACGTCTTCATATAAACAAAAGGTCCTAGACTCAAATATTTCTTTTAAATCATCATTAAAAATATTAATTTTATTTCTTTGAGTTCCTATAATTTCATTTGCATACCTAATTTCAAAATCTATCTCTGAAGCTACTTTAGACTTATCTAATGATATACTTTTAGTTCCTTGCGAATAAGAAACTTTCTTATTTATTTTTATTAATTTTATAGGAGTTGATGAAGATTTAATTCCCGCAGATAAAATTTTTTCAACAAAGATTTTTGCAGATCCATCTAAAATTGGTAATTCTTGAGAGTTTACTTCAATAACTAAATTATCTATCCCAATACCGTACAGGGCACCCATTAAATGTTCAATCGTTGAAACTTTTACCCCATGCTCATTAGATAAAGTTGTACACAAAGTTGTATCAGTTACATTATGAAATGATGGGATTACTATATTATTTTTTTTCAAATCAATTCTTTTAAATGTAATACCTGTATTTGGTGCTGATGGTAGAAGATTTAATTCTACTGATTTTCCGGTATGTAAACCTACACCACTTAGGGAGATTTTTTTGTTAATAGTTTTTTGACTTAAAATAGACATGGAGAAATTATATAAAAAAAAAATTCTCCTAAAAAAACAACTTATGTTACAGAAAATTGCTATTTTTTAGTAAAATAATCAAATAATTTCTCAAAAAACCCTTTGTTTTCTAAAGTTATATTTGTTTTTTGAGGTTGTGATTTTTCATGATCTGTATTGAAATTTAGTGCGCTATTACAACAGTCTTTCTTTCCTTCATTAATTACGGACATTTCGCTGATAAAATTAAATTCTGACCCAAAAGATAAAAGATTTTCGTTTAAAACTTTTGACCCATTGCCAGTAAAGAAAAGTTTTAAATCGGAATTAAAAAATTTATTTTGCACTAAAGGACAGTTTAAAAATAGTAATTCAATTATTTCTTCTAGACGAGAGTTAATAATTTTTTTAAGAAGATTGTTTTCCTTTACATTATTTTCTAAGTCATTATGTTTTGAAAATTTAAATTTCTGAGCTTCTGCTTTTCTATAATCCATTTTTAAAACTTTAGTAATATCTTTTGTAACATGATTGCCTCCTATATGAGTATTATTTAAATATAATAATTTATTATCATTAAATATTGCAAGACTACTTTTATTTAGTCCTATATCTATAAATGAACTATATCCGGAAATTCCAATTTTATTAATTAATCCTAAAGATTTAATATAACTTATGCAAAATATATTAATTAAAGATATGTGTTTTTTTAAAAATAAATTTTTTAAAAAATTTAAACTTTTTTTATTAATCATAATAAATTTAAGCTCTAAAGTAACTTTAGAAGCTTCATGTGAAATATTTTCTAAATTTTCAATAATTTTATCATCAAAAAATATGTTTGACTTTATAATATGCAAAATATCTTTTTCTTTATTATTTATTTTAACTATATTTTCACTCTCATTAATTAAGTAATCTATGTCATCATTCGTAATATTTTTTTTATCAAAAATTTTTTGAATCGAAAAGTCTAGTGAGTAAATACTATGCGAGTCTACCATCAATATGACCTCGTTCAAATGTTGGCCTATATCTTTTTCTGCTTTTATTATAAGGTCAACGATAGGATGATTGTCTTTAATAGTTTCATTTCTAGTATAATTTATTTTTTTTTCATAAAACAAATTTTGATTTAAAATTAATTTATCATAAACTGCTAAACGTACATGTGTTGATCCAAGCTCTAAAATTGAGATAGCAGAATCAGTTTTTATCATAACAAAACAATTCTATTTTTAATTCTTAAATCTATAATTTTAATTTCATCGATATTTGAACTTTCAATTATGTCTTTAAACAAACTTATGGAGTAATTTATTTCGTCAATCGGGAGTTTCACTATTATTTGATTATTATAAACCAAATCCCATCTATTAGATTTATTAAAATAAAATATAATAAAATCATTTAGTTTAAATCCATTATTTATTAATGCCTTTTTTAACTTTAAAAATTTTTTAATATCAACTTCACCTTCAATGATGGGCAAATCATTACTTACTATTTGTTTTTTTCTAATTTTTTTACCATTTTCTCCTACATAAATTTTTTGATTGTTTTCAAAATAATAAGCTAAAATTTTAGTCTCTATTAAGTTAATTTTAATAACTGATGGGTATTCTTTTTTAATCTTATATTCGCTAATTATATTAAACTTATCTAGCATAGTTTTTATATCTCCAGAATCTAATGAAAAAATATTGCGACTATAATATTTGTCTAAAGAATTTGATATTTCTTGATTTAAAGCTTCTTCTATATTGCTGATTAATATAATTTTTTTAATTTTAAAAAAGTTGTTTATATTATTTACTAAATTTAAGTTATGAATACTTAGTAAAATTAACAACAGAACTAAATAAAAATAAATTTTTCCTCTATCTATTAATCGATGCATCATTAATTATCCATCTTATTAAATTGTAAAAACTTATGCCTTTATATTTTGCAATTTCAGGAACTAATGATAGTTGGGTCATTCCAGGTTGAGTGTTTACCTCTAATAAATAAAATTTATTATTACTATACCTAAAATCACTTCTAGTAACACCCCTGCAGCCTGTAATCTGATGAGCTTTTAAAGCAATATTTTCCACCTCACTTAATTTTTTTTTCGAAAGATTTACAGGTAATATATGTTTTGTTTTTGCTCTCTTGTCATATTTTGCTTTATAATCATAAAATTTTCTTCTAGGAACTAGTTCTATAGTTCCTAATTTTTTATTACCAATAATTGCAACTTGTATTTCTCTACCAGGAACATATTTCTCAATTAAAATTTCCTTTTCGTTGTTTAGTTTTTTTAGATTTTTAATAAAATTATTTTTTTTGCAAATATAAACTCCAACACTAGAACCTTCATTTACAGGTTTTATAACAACCGGAAATTTTAATTTTTTCTCAACTTTTCTATAAATTTTTTTAAAATTACTTAGTAAATTTTCCTTTAAAATTAGATATTTGGGCGTGAGAATTTTATTTTTTGTAAATATTTTTTTTGAAATTAATTTGTTTATACAAATTGAAGACGCTTCCACTCCCGAGTGTGTGTACTTAATTTTTTCATTTTCTAAAATTAACTGTATGTAACCATCTTCTCCATATCTCCCATGTAAAGCGTTAAATATCACATGAGGCTTAAATTTTCTAATTTCCTTTATAAATCCATTTTTCGGATCAAGAATTTTACAATTATAATCATTTTTGATTTGTTTAAATACTGATTTTGCAGTTTTTAAACTTATTTCTCTTTCTTTTGAATATCCCCCCGCTAATATTAAAATTTTCTTTTTCATTTTTAAGAAGTTAAAATTATTTCTAATTCAAGTTTAATCCCAGTTTTCTTATATACATTTTCTTTAACAAAATTGATAAGATTTTTCATATCTTTAGAGGAAGCTTTCTGTTTATTAATTAAAAAATTACAATGTTTGTCTGAAAGTTTTGCATCACCAAACATTTTGTTTACTTGATTAATATCTATTGATTCTCTGATCAGTTCCCAAACTTTTTTATTTGATTGATTTATAGGGTTCTTAAATGTACTACCGCTTGTTTTAACTTTTAATGGTTGTGAAATTTCTTTTTTACTTTTTAATTCATCTATTTTTTTTTTAATTTTTTCTTTTTTTGATAATTTTCCTTTAAAAGTTCCACTCAAATAAATTAAATTTTCAGGCAAATTTGTACTTCTGTATTTAAAGTTAATTTCAGATGAAGGTATTGTTAATACTCTTCCTTTGAAATCAATAGCTTGAACTGAAACAATAATATCTTTAAATTCTCTACCATAACAACCGGCATTCATTCTTATTCCACCACCAATTGATCCCGGTATACATGATAAAAATTCAAATCCTTCAATATGGTTTGTCATAGCAAATTCAGAAAGTCTTTTATCTAAACAAGAGCTTCCTGAAATAATTAAATTATCATTTAATAATGAAATATTATTAAAATTCTTTCCAAGCTTTATAATTGTACCTTCAAAGGTTTCGTCATCAAATAGAGTATTTGAGCCTGCTCCTAAAACAAATATTTTTCCTCTATTGTTAAATTTCTTAAGAAAAATAGATAGATCTTTTAATGAATTAGCATATAAAAAAATTTTTGTTTTTCCGCCAATATTGAACCAGTTTAATCGAGATAAATCATGATCAAAATTTAAGCGTGAATTATCAGAAAATTCAATGTTTTCTAAATCATCTAATTTCATTTTATCAATTTAGGTAAATTTCTCATCCAATTTGATATTGTTCCAGCGCCCATTCCTATTACTATTTTATCTCCATAAATATTATTTTTAGCAAACTTCACTAATTCTTTTTCATCATTTATCATTATAAGGTCAACTTTTGAATTTTTTATAATTTCTTTTGCAAATTTATAATAGTTAAATTTTAATTTTATGTTTTCTCCAGCTCTATAAATTGGACACAATAAAACTTGATCTGAAAATTTAAAACATTTCGTAAATCTTATTTTTAGAGAATTTAATCTTGAAATTCTATGAGGTTGAAATATCGATATAATTTTTTTTGATTTATAAACTGAATTTATGGATTTCAGTAATGCATTTATTTCAGTTGGGTGATGGGCATAATCATCGTAATAAATACTTTTTTTGTGCTCAAATATAAAATTAAATCTTCTTTGGACACCTTTAAATTCAAAAATTGCTTTTTTAATCAAATTGACTGATATCCCCATCATAATTGCAACAGCTATAGATGCTGTGCAATTTTTAATATTATGAATTCCAATTAAGGGTATTTTAAATGACTTGTAATTTTTTCTCTCTTGATTTGGTAAATTAATTTCTAAATCAAATTTTGATAAATTTGAATGAAGTTTGATGTTTTTAATTCTAAAATTTGATTTATCGTTTAAACCATAAGTAAGAATATTCTGATTTTTGATCTTTCTTAATATTGATTTATTATTTACATCATCTAAACATATAAGAGTTTTTCCAAATGATGGTGTTTTTTCAGCAAATTTTATAAAATTACTTTTTAAATTATTTATTGAACCATAGTGTTCAATATGTTCTTCATCAATGTTTGTGATAATTGAATAAGTAAATGGTAACTGCAAAAAACTGCCATCTGACTCATCTGACTCTAAGACGCACCATTCGCCTTTTCCAAGTTTAGCTGTATTTCCAATAGAATTAATTACACCTCCATTAATTGTTGTTGGATCTAATTTTGATTTAGAAAATATCGTGGATACAATAGATGTTGTAGTTGTTTTTCCATGTGATCCAGCAACAACAACATTCTTATAAAGAGAAACTATATTTGCAAGCATTTCACCTCTTTTATAGATAGGTATTTTTTTTTTCTTAGCTTCTAGATACTCTGGATTATTTCTCTTTATTGCCGAAGAAATAACTAACATGGTTGCATTTGATAAATTTCTTTTTTTATGTCCAATAAGAACATTTATTTTATTTTTTTTTAATCTTTCAATATTTTTTCCACTTTGTTGATCTGAGCCTTTTATATTAAAACCTAAATCTTTCATTATTAAAGCAAGACCGCTCATTCCTATCCCGCCAATTCCTACAAAATGAATTATTTCTTTTTTTCCTAAA
>MDTG01320032.1_pt1 | contig 14373 bp, 11 predicted proteins | sample 811421 | NCBI WGS metagenome assembly MDTG01 (sample SAMN05326645, study PRJNA326480) | marine metagenome | isolation source: seawater | place: Pacific Ocean: South East | collected 2011
ACTATAAACCTTGCAGAAAACATAGTAGTAGAAAGAAAATCTAGTAATCCATTTGAATCAATCAGCTCAATAGAAAAAAAAACGCAAACTATTGAATTAAAAGAAATATTAGATAATATTGAAAAAGCTAAATATGATGACAGAATCAAAGCTATTTACATCAACACTTCTTTTACAAATAGTGGTATTTCTCAAACAGAAGAAATACGAAACAAATTATTAGAATTTAAAAAAACTGGTAAAAAAATCATTTCATACTCAGAGACATATAGTCAAAACGCATATTATTTATCATCAGTAGCAAATAAATTATATATTCATCCAGAAGGAGGATTAGACCTTAGGGGCTTATCTGCAAGTATCATGTTTTATAAAGGATTACTCAAAAAACTTGATATTGATATGCAGATTATTCGTCATGGAAAATTTAAAAGTGCCATAGAACCATTTATTCTAGAAAAAATGAGTGTAGAAAACAGAGAACAGATACAGTTATTGTTAAATGGTTTCTATGAAAACATAATGGATAGCATTGCATCTCAAAGAGGATTAAATCTAGAAGAAATAGAAGGGCATATTGATGAATTAAAAATTAACTCTGCAAAATCATGTTATGACTTATCATATGTTGATGGTTTATTATATCAGGATCAAATTGAAGATTCTCTAATATCAATTTCAGAAACTGAAAAATTAAATCTAATAAACATTAACAAATATTCAAAAGTTAAAATAAAAAATAAAGAAATTAGTCGTAATAAAATAGCTATTATTTACGCAACAGGGGCAATTAATTCTGGTGAAGGAGATGAGAAAAGTATTGGGTCAGAAACTACAAGAAAAGCAATTAAAAATGCAAGAACTGATAAAAATATCAAAGCTATTGTCCTGAGAATAAACTCTGGTGGAGGTAGCGCATTAGCTTCTGACGTTATACTTAGAGAAGCTTTATTAGCAAAAAAACAGAAGCCATTTGTTGTTTCTATGGGGGATTATGCTGCCAGTGGCGGGTACTATATCGCATGTATGGCTGATAGTATTGTTGCGAATCCTACAACTCTTACTGGTTCTATTGGAGTTTTTGGTATGATTCCAAATCTCCAAAATTTCTATAAAAACAAACTAGGAATTACAATAGATACCGTAAATACAAATAAATATTCAGATATAGGTATCAATAGACGTCTTTCAAATTTTGAAAGAAATAAAATACAAATGCAAATTGAAAATGTTTATGATACATTTATATCACACGTATCAAATGGAAGAAATATACCTAAAGATGAAGTTGATAAAATAGGACAAGGTAGAGTATGGAATGGATATGATGCGAAAAGAATTGGATTAATTGATGTTTATGGAGGATTAGAAAAGGCTATAGAAATAGCAGCCAAATTAGCTGAAATTAAGAATTACAGAACCGTATCTTTACCTAAAAAGAAAGATCCAATCGAAATAATAATAAATAACTTAAGTAAAGAAGTTAATATTAATAATATCATATTTAATAAAATAGGAATAACAAGTTCAACTATTGACCCAATTGAAAATTTATTACAAGATGACATAATACAAGCTAGAATGCCATTTATTATAAAATTAAAACAATAAACCTTGCTTGTCTATATTTTTTACATTAAAATGACATACAAATCCCTCATGAGCACGCACATTAAACACTCTATCATTATCTAAAAGAAGGTATTGTCCTTTTATTCCTAACAATTCTCCTTTAATTTTTGAAATCTTATTCAGTCTTAAACTATTAATCTTCCTAGGATATTTTATTACAGGATAAGTAATATGAGTGACTTCATCTTTATGTAAAAAATATTTTTTCAAATTATTTGGTATATGGACAGAAAGCTCTTGCTTTACTTTAATTAAATCAATCATAGCTGGTTCTCCTGATAACATTTTTCGCCAATTAGTAGAATCACTAACAAAACTCTTTAATTTAACCTCTATATCTCCAGAGAATCTTCTATTTGGCAATGAAGCTAATAATATAGCTTGACTAGCACCTTGATCCATCCAACGAGTTATTCCTTGTGAAGCTCTAGTAATACCCACTTTAATTCCTGAAGAGTTTGCTAAATAAACATAATGTTCTGCAAGTTGAAATTTTTTTTCCCAATCTAAATCTCTTTCTTCAATACCTAAATGCGCTGTACACAACTCTGGTTTAAAAATGCTTTGAGAAGCTAATGGTGATTCCCAATAGCATTTATAACAAAAACAAGATCTATAAAATTTTGACATAGTTTTACCACATTTACAGATTACAGTTCCCTTCCATTCTATTTCTATTTTTTTGCCTAAATAGTCATTCATATTATGGGAAAAGCCATTAATATTTAATTTATAAATAACAGGATCTCTAAATTCTGTATGCATTTTTTGTAAAACATCTTTTATCATATCTTTGTTTTAATTTTATAAATATATTAAAATTGAAAAAATATTCAATAAAATCATCTGTCATTTCTTTTATTATTAAGAAACGTATCAATGAAATCTATAAATCTTCTCATCAGCCATTATTATATCAGAAAAATATACTAAAAAATCTAGTATCAAAAGCAGTAAATACTTATTTTGGATATGAGCATAATTTTTATAAGATTAACGATTACTCAATATTCAAAAATAATATTCCTATAAGGAATTATGAACAAATATACCCATATATTGAAAAAACAATAAAAGGTGAGAAAAATATATTATGGCCTGGAAAAGTAAAATGGTTTGCTAAATCATCAGGAACGACAAATGATAAAAGTAAATATATTCCTGTCACAAGTGATTCACTATATAATAGCTATATAAAAGGAGGAAAAGATATGCTCTCATTATATGAAAATAATTTTCCAAATAATGACATTTACAATGGGAAAGGACTTATGCTTGGTGGTTCATTTTCACAAAAAAATCATGTAATTACAGGAGATATATCAGCAATATTATTAAGTCAATTTCCTTATTGGGTAAACTATCATCGCCTTCCAAAAAAAGAAACAGCCTTAATGAAAAATTGGGAAAAGAAAATAAAACTAATTGTAGAGGAAACAGTAAATGAAAACATTACAAACATTACAGGAGTTCCTTCTTGGATATCATTAATATTAAAAAATATTCTAAAAAAAACTGGTAAAAAAAACATCAAACAAGTTTGGCCAAAACTAGAACTTTATATACATGGTGGAGTTAATTTTCTTCCATATAAGAATTTATTCCAAGAATTAATTGGAGAAGAAATTAATTATATGGAAGGGTATAATGCGTCAGAAGGATTCTTTGCAATACAAGATCAATTTAAATCTTCAGAATTACTATTAATGTTAAACTATGGAATATTCTATGAATTTATTCTGTTAAAAGAATATCAAAAAGGATCAAAAAAAACTATTTGGTTAAAAGATGTTGCTATAAAAAAAGAATATGTAATGATTATTACAACTAATGCGGGCTTATGGAGATATATGATTGGTGATGTTATAATATTTACATCTCTAAACCCATATCGTATTAAAATTCAGGGTAGAACAAAAAACAGTATTAATATTTTCGGAGAAGAATTAATGATTAATAATACTGATAAAGCATTAACTAAAACTTGTGATAAATTAAATTGTAAAATAAACGAATATACAGTGGCCCCTATCTTTATTAATAAAGAATCTGGTGGGCATGAATGGGTTATTGAATTTAAAAAAGAACCAAATAATTTAAAAGAATTTATAAAAGAACTTGATTATAATCTAAAAAAATTAAATTCAGACTATGAAGCAAAAAGAACACATGATTTAATAATTAAAGAGCCAAAAATAACTATTGTTAGGAATAATCAATTCTACAAATGGTTAAAGAAAAAAAACAAATTGGGTGGACAAAATAAGATGCCTAGATTATCAGAAACTAGAAAAATTGTAGAAGAAATATTAAGAATATAAGTTTTCAACAAAATCAATACAGCAGTATAAAATAAATAGATCTACTTAAATAACTTTTTTATTTTAGTAAAAAAAAAATGCATATAGCAATCGCAGGAAATATTGGTTCTGGAAAAACAACACTTACAACGAAATTGTCTAAACATTATAAATGGAAGGCTCATTATGAAGATGTAGAAAATAATCCATATTTAAATGACTTTTATAAAGATATGCAAAGATGGTCTTTTAATTTACAAGTATATTTTTTAAATAGTCGGTTTCGACAAATCATTAATATTAGGGAAAGTGGAGAGAAATATATTCAAGATAGAACAATATATGAAGATGCTTTTATTTTTGCGCCAAATTTACACGCAATGGGACTTATGAGTTCAAGAGATTTTGAGAATTATCAAGAAATATTTAATTTAATGGATGGGTTTATTAAAAGCCCGGATCTTTTAATATATTTAAGAGCTTCAGTTCCGAGATTGGTAGATCAAATACAAAAAAGAGGAAGAGATTATGAAAATAGTATCCGATTAGATTATTTAACAAGACTTAATGAGCGTTATGAAGCATGGATTGGCACATATAAGAAAGGTGAAATGTTAATTATCGATGTAGATAATATAAATTTTGTTGATCAAGATGAAGACCTTGGAAATATTATAGAAAAAATTGATAGTAAAATCAATGGGCTTTTTTGAATTATTATATAATAAAGAGGGGCTTGATAACCCAAAGCCCCTCTTCTATTTTTATTAATCAGTAAAACTTTCTATTTCTTACCTTTTACCTCAATATTCATTAGATTATTCTCTAAAACAACCAATGTTCCGCTAAACATATTTTTAAGTGGTGTGTAATATAAATCTGCTAAAATATCACGTCCATCTATAGTTAATACACCAGAAATTTTACGTTTATAATTTTCCATATTTGATGGTGATGAATGCTCTTCTTTTGCAGTAAAAGATATTGAATTATCTCCATACATCTTATTTAATTCAGCACATAATTTAATATCATCAGAAAAACAACTTAAATCACTTGAAAAGTCAATAGACAAAATATCTGCATCTATTTCTTCCCCTTGAATACTATAATTATTAGCAACTACAGAAAGTATGGGTTGCTTAATGACAGTAACATCTGATTTTACTAATTCTATCGGCTGATTTATGCTTAAAGAACTATTAACTGATATTGATGGAGCAATTACTAAAGCAACAACAGACATTAATTTCAATAATATATTTAATGAAGGTCCTGAAGTATCTTTAAATGGATCTCCTACTGTATCTCCTACTACTGCTGCTTTATGAGCATCCGAACCTTTTCTACCTTGTTCCTCAATCATCTTTTTAGCATTATCCCAAGCTCCTCCTGCATTAGACTGGAAAATTGCCATTAACACTCCAGTAGTAGTTACTCCAGCAAGCAAACCTCCTAACATCTCCGCTCCTCCAATACCAAACCATTTTCCTCCAAAACCAACAAGTACAGGAACAACAATAGCTAAAAGACCTGGAAAAACCATTTCTCTAATAGAAGCCTCTGTTGAAATCTCAACACATTTATCATATTCAGCTACTCCATCTGCTTCATCAAAAATTTTTCTATCAGCAGCAGAAGCTTTTGTCATATCCGAATCATATTTCCTCATTACTTCAAGAGCTGCTTTAAGTGCTGGTATATCTCTAAATTGTCTTCTTACTTCTTCAATCATTGCCATAGCAGCTCTTCCAACAGCGTTCATAGAAAGAGCAGAAAAAACAAATGGAAGCATCCCTCCAATTAATAATCCTGCCATTATATCTGGTTTTGAAACATCAATAGTCTCAACACCTGCCGTCTTCATAAATGCTGCAAATAAAGCTAAAGCTGTAAGTGCTGCTGATGCAATTGCAAAACCCTTCCCAATAGCTGCAGTAGTATTCCCTACAGCATCTAATTTATCTGTTCTTTCTCTAACTTCTGCTGGTAACTCAGCCATTTCAGCAATACCCCCTGCATTATCTGAAATAGGACCATATGCATCAACAGCTAACTGTATTCCTGTATTGGCAAGCATACCAACAGCAGCAATTGCAATTCCATACAATCCAGCAAAATGATGAGAAAGTAAAATAGCTGCAGCTATTAACAATATAGGAATAGCTGTTGACATCATTCCAACCCCCAATCCAGAAATAATATTTGTTGCTGAACCAGTTTCTGATTGTTCAACAATAGAAGTTACAGGTTTTGTTCCTGTTCCTGTATAATACTCTGTAACTTTTCCAACTAATAATCCAGCTACCAAACCTGCAATTGTAGCCCAAAATACTCCCATAGGTCCATGAGGTAAATCAGTAGTTCCATTTAGCATTCCATTAATAATAAAATATGATGCTATAATCATTAATCCTGCAGAACCAAATTCACCAATATTTAATGCTTTATGAGGAGAACCTCCATCTCTTACCTTAACAAATAAGGTTCCAATAATAGACATTACAATACCAACTGCAGCTAAAACTAACGGAAGATATACCGCTCCTAATCCATCATAAGAAGGAGTAATTATTAATGCTCCTAATACCATAGTACCGATAATTGACCCTACATATGATTCGAATAAATCAGCACCCATTCCTGCAACATCACCAACATTATCGCCAACATTATCTGCTATGGTAGCAGGATTTAAAGGATGATCCTCAGGAATACCTGCCTCAACCTTTCCAACTAAATCTGCTCCTACATCTGCTGCTTTAGTATATATACCTCCTCCAACTCTAGCAAATAACGCAATAGAAGACGCTCCTAAAGAAAATCCTGAAAGTACATTCAGAACCATATCTAAATTGTCTGCCCACATTCCTTGATATATCATAAATAATGAACTTAAACCAAGAACCCCTAAACCAACAACACCAAGCCCCATAACTGCTCCTCCTGAAAACGCAACTTCTAAAGCTTTTCCTAATGAGCTTCTTGCAGCATGTGTAGTTCTAACATTTGCTTTGGTAGCAACTTTCATCCCTATAAATCCTGCTAATGCAGAACAAATTGCTCCAACTACAAATGAAACTGCTACCATTCCATTTGAATTAGTTTCTGCCGTACCTTTAAAATATAATAAAACCGCAACAGCAAATACAAACACTGAAAGTAATTTATATTCTGCCTTTAAAAAAGACATTGCTCCATCTGCTATGTTTTTAGCAATTCTTGACATTTTTTCATCACCTTCCTCCTGCTTAGCTACCCAATTATTCTTCCAGAATACAAAAATTAATGCTAATACTCCGAAAAGAGGTAAATAATTAACGATTAAATCCATTCTTATTTAAATTTTTAATTAATAATTTGTTATAAACTTTGCAAAAATAGTTTTTTTATGCACTTCTCATAATTCTAAGTAACATATTATAATAAATAGATGTTTTTTTATGATAGAAAATATAATAAATTATACACTTTTTGTTAATTTTGCATATTAAACATAAATTCCATATAAGATGAATATTATAGTATGTATTAGTAGTGTACCTGACACTACTTCAAAAATTAATTTTACAAACAATAATACTGAGTTTGATAAAAATGGTGTTCAATTTATCATTAATCCATATGATGAGTTTGGATTAACAAAAGCAATTAAACTTAAAGAGAATCATGGGGGAAATATTACTGTAATTACCGTTGGTGATCTATCTGTAGAACCAATTATTAGAAAAGCGCTTGCAATTGGAGCGGATAATGGTGTAAGAATTAACATGAACCCAGATGATGGCTTTTCTACAGCTAAAGAAATAGCAAACTACCTAAATGATAATCCTTATGATTTAATTATAGCCGGAAGAGAATCTATTGATTATAACGGAGGAGTTGTTCCTGGAATGATTTCTGAATTATTAAACATTCCTTTTATAAATGCCTGTATTGATTTGGAAATATCTGAAAGAAATGCAAATTTAACACGTGAGATTGATGGCGGTAAAGAAATGATCTCTTGCAGCCTTCCTTTAATTATTGGAGGTCAAAAAGGATTAGTTGAAGAGTCTGAATTAATGATTCCTAATATGAGAGGCATTATGCAGTCTAGAACTAAACCTCTAAATATAATTGAACCATTTGAAAATAAAAAATCAAATAAAACAATACGTCTCGAAAAACCACCAGTAAAAAGTGAATGTAAATTTATAGATGGAGATAATGTAAGAGAATTAATTGATTTACTACAAAATGACGCAAAAGTTATATAATATAAAAAACAAAAAATGGCAATATTAATATATAGTGAAAGTTGGAATGGGAAATTTAGAAAAAGTACATATGAAATTGCTTCATATGCTTATGAATTAGCTAAATTATCATCAGTAGAGGTTGCAGCATTTTCATTTGGAGAGATTTCTGTTGAAGAACTAGAAAAATTAGGAAAATATGGTGTAAAAAAAGTATATTCTTTTCCTAAAATAAATAAAAGCAATAATGATTTTGCGGTACGTGCCATAGAAAGCATTTCTAATCAATATAACACAGTCTTATTCTCTCATACATATACAGCCAGAATGATTGCTCCTAAATTATCTATAAAAATTAATGCAAGTATATCTACAAATATCATAACTATTCCATCTAATATTTCACCAATAACTGTTAAAAGAAAAGCATTTTCTTCAAAAGCAATTGAAACTGTAGAAATAAACAATGATAAAGTGATATTATGTGTCTCTCCAAATTCTTATAAATTAATTGAAAATAATGAATCAATAACTATTGAAGATTTAAATATAGAGGAAGAAACAGAAAATTTCAAAATAAATAAACAAGAAAAAGCTAGCGGTAAAATTTCTTTATCTGAAGCTGAAATTATTGTTTCTACCGGTAGAGGGTTAAAAGGTCCAGAAAACTGGAATATGATTGAAGAATTAGCAGAATTACTAAATGCAGGAACAGCTTGTTCCAAACCAGTATCTGATATTGGATGGAGACCTCATAGTGAACATGTAGGTCAAACTGGAAAAACAGTAGCTCCTAACTTGTATATTGCGATTGGAATATCTGGAGCTATACAACATTTAGCAGGTGTAAATTCTTCAAAAATCATTGTAGCTATTAACACTGATCCTGAAGCTCCTTTTTTCAAAGCTGCAGATTATGGAATTATTGGAGATGCTTTTAAAGTTATTCCTGAAATGATAAAAGAAATTAAAAATATAGAAAAATAATCTTGAAATTAGTTGAATTAGATATCTCTGCGATTAGACAAAGTGACTCTCAAAACAATGCTTATGTATTATTGTTAAATGAAAAAAAAGGAGAAAGACAACTACCTATCATTATTGGATGGTGTGAAGCGCGATCAATAGCAATTGGTTTAGAAGGAATCGAAAAAACTGCAAGACCACTAACTCATGACTTATTTAAAACATTTGGAAGTTTATTTCATATTACAATAAAAAAAGTAATAATACACACATTAATTGAAGGTGTTTTTCACTCATCTTTTCATTGTGTAAATACAGAAAACGGCAAAGAACATACAATAGATTCTAGAACTTCAGATGCTATTGCAATAGCGATTAGATATAAATGCCCTATATTTACATATGCAGATATATTAGATAGGGCAGGAATCATTATTAATCCTGAAAAAAAACAAATAGTAGAAATTTCTTTAAAAAAACAAGAAGATAAAAAATCTGGAAAAGCAAAAATTAGCTCTTATAGCATCAAAGAATTAAATTTAATGTTAAAAAAAGCAATTGAAAAAGAAGACTATGAAAAAGCTTCTGAAATAAGAGACGAATTGAATAAAAGAAAAAATAAATGAAGCAAATTATCTTTATTTTTCTTTGCTTTTTCGGCAATACTCTCATATCACAAAACATAGAAGGAAAATGGCTATTTGAAAGTATTTTACATGAAAAGAGTATTGGTACAGAAAACTTAAAGCCTATTCAGCAAGGTGATTTTATGACTCTATATGATAATGGTGATTTTGAATATCAACTTACCGAAATACCTGTTTTAGCAAAAGGAAAATGGGAAATAAATAAAAATGAACTCTTTTTACATTACATAACTCCAAAAGATACAACTAGAATATATGTAATTAAAATAGAAGATGATAAGCTCACACTTAATGAAAATGGGATTAACTTTAAATTTTCAAGAGAAAATAAAAAATTTATAACAAAATCTAGTTTCTCTATTGTAAATTTAATTCGAGGATTTGTAGGAGTTTTATTGCTAATAATAATTGCATTTATTTTCAGCAAAGACCGAAAAAGAATTGATTGGAATCTTGTAGCTAAAGGCATATTTATTCAGATGGTATTTGCAGTTCTTATTCTAAAAGTTAGTATTATACAGAAAGTTTTTGAGTGGTTTAGCAGTATATTTATTACTATTTTAAATTTTACACGTGAAGGATCGTTATTCTTATTTGGTGATCTTATTGAAAACACCACATCATTTGGATATATATTTGCTTTCCAAGTACTACCTACAATAGTATTCTTTTCTGCATTAACATCTCTATTTTTTTACTATGGAATATTACAGAAAATAGTATATGTGTTTGCACTTTTTATGAAAAAAACATTAAAACTATCTGGAGCAGAAAGTTTGGCTGCTGCAGGTAATATATTTTTAGGTCAAACTGAATCACCATTATTAATAAAACCTTATATAGAAAAAATGACTATGTCGGAATTATTATGTCTTATGGCTGGAGGAATGGCTACAATTGCTGGTGGTGTATTAGCAGCATACATAGGATTTCTTGGAGGACAAGATACAGAAATGCAACTTTTCTTTGCAAAACATTTATTAGCCGCGTCAGTAATGTCTGCTCCTGCTGCTATAGTTGCCTCAAAAATATTATTGCCAGAAAAAGAAAAAATAAACCAAGACATGAGTATAGCAAAGAATGAAATAGGAGAAAATGCTCTAGAAGCTATAAGTATAGGGACAACTCAAGGTTTGAAATTAGCAGTAAATGTTGGTGCGATGCTATTGGTATTTATTGCATTAATAACCATGGTTAATTATATACTCAAAGATTTTATAGGAAATAGTACAGGTATAAACAATTTGATATTTAACTTTACAAAAACACAATATGATGGATTAACTCTAGAGTTTATTTTAGGATATATATTTGCTCCAATAACCTGGATAATGGGTGTATGTAAAGAAGATATTATATTAGTAGGTCAATTACTAGGGGAAAAAACAATACTTAATGAATTTGTTGCTTATGTTTCTTTAGCAAATTTAAAAGAAAGTGGTGTGTTTTTTGAAGAGCGATCAATAATTATAGCTACCTATATATTATGTGGATTTGCAAATTTCGCATCCATTGGAATACAAATTGGAGGAATTGGGGTGCTAGCTCCAAAAAGAAGAGGTGACTTATCTAAATTAGGAATACTAGCGCTTATAGCAGGAACATTTGCTTGCTTGTTTACAGCTACAATTGTAGGGATGTTTATATAAATTAATATGATACAATACTTAGATTTAATCAAACATGTAATGGAAGAAGGTACTATCAAATCAGATAGAACTGGTACTGGAACAAAAAGTGTATTTGGATATCAAATGCGTTTTGACCTAGAAGAAGGATTTCCTTGTATTACTACAAAAAAATTACATCTTAAATCTATTATTCATGAATTACTATGGTTCTTAAAAGGAGAAACTAATATTAAATACCTGAAAGATAATGGGGTGAGAATTTGGGATGAATGGGCAGATAAAGATGGGAATCTAGGACATGTGTATGGATATCAATGGAGGAATTGGCCTGCTCCTAATGGAAAACATATTGATCAAATTCAAGAAGTCATAAACACTTTAAAAAACAATCCCAATAGTAGAAGAATTATTGTTAGTGCGTGGAATGTTGGAGAAATTGAACAGATGGCTTTACCTCCATGTCATGCTTTCTTTCAATTCTATGTTGCTGAAGGAAAACTATCATGTCAATTATACCAAAGAAGTGCTGATATATTTTTAGGAGTCCCTTTTAATATTGCTTCTTATGCCTTACTCACTATGATGATAGCACAAGTATGTAATCTAAAAGTAGGAGACTTTATACACACATTAGGAGATGCTCATATTTACACCAATCATTTTGAGCAAACAAAAATTCAGTTAAAAAGAAAACCAAAAAAACTTCCTCAAATGATTATAAATCCGAAAGTTGATGATATTTTTAAATTTAAATATGAAGATTTTAGTTTAGTAAACTATGACCCTCATCCTCATATCAAAGGAAAAGTAGCTATATAATGAGTAAAATAATTGTTTTAGGAGCAGGACTAGTTGGTAGCGTCATGGCTAAAGATTTAGCACATGAGCATGACGTAACTGTAGTTGATATCTCCAAAGAAAATCTTAAAAAATTACATAACATAAATACTATATGTTTTGATATATCAGATAAAAGAAAATTACAAAAAATAATTAAAAATTATGATATCGTTGTAGGTGCAGTACCAGGTTTTATGGGATATGAAATGATGAAAAATGTTATAGAAACAGGAAAAAATATTGTTGATATATCATTTTATCCAGAAGATCCTTTTGGATTAGATAAATTAGCAAAAGAAAAGCAAGTAATTGCTGTAATGGATTGTGGTGTAGCACCAGGAATGGGTAATATAATATTGGGATATCATAATAATAGGATGAAAGTAACTGATTATGAGTGTTTAGTAGGAGGACTTCCTGAAAGAAGAGAATGGCCATATGAATATCAAGCAGTATTTTCACCGATTGATGTAATAGAAGAGTATATAAGACCTGCCAGGTATATTCAAAACTCAAAATTAATAATTAAAGAAGCTCTATCAGATACAGAATTAGTAGATTTTCAAGAAATAGGAACACTTGAAAGCTGGAATTCTGACGGATTAAGAAGTCTAACTAATACGATGCCTCATATTCCAAATATGATTGAAAAAACGTTAAGATATCCAGGATGCATAGAGTATATAAAAGTACTTAGAGAAACTGGTTTCTTTTCATATAAGGAAGTTGACTTAGATGGAAAAAAAGTAAGACCTATTGACTTAACCGCAAAATTATTATTTCCAAAATGGAAGATGAAAAAAGGAGATAAAGACTTTACTATAATGAGAATCATTATCAAGGGTATAGAAAAAGGTAAAAACACTACATATAAATATGAATTGTTAGACAGATATCAAGAAGATACAATTTCTATGGCGCGAACAACGGGTTATACTTGTACAGCAGTTGTAAATTTGATACTAGAAAAAAAATACACAAAACGTGGAATATCTCCACCTGAATTTTTAGGCACACATTTTAAGTATATAAATAAATACCTTTCAGATAGAAATGTTAATTATAAAGCTGAAAAAATATGATTGTTTCAGTAATAGTTGCCGTATCTGAAAATAATGTAATAGGTAAAGACAATGATTTAATATGGCATTTACCAAATGATATGAAATTTTTTAAAGATAAAACAATGGGGCATCATGTAATAATGGGTCGGAAAAATTTTGAATCAATTCCAAAGAAATATCGTCCCTTAACACAAAGAGAGAATATTATTATAAGTAGAAATAAAAAATATATTGCTGATGGTTGCTTTGTTGTTGATTCAATAAAAGAAGCTCTATCAATTGCAAAAAATAATAAAGAAAAAGAAGTGTTTATTATTGGGGGAGGTGAAATTTATAAAATTGCATTAGAATTAAAGCTTGTTGATCAAATATATATTACAAGAATACATGAAACATTTACCGGAGATACATTCTTTCCAAAAATAGGAATTGAATGGAAAGAAGTAAGTAGAAAAAAACAAAAAAAAGATAATAAACATAAGTATGATTATACTTTTATAATCCTAAAAAAATAATTAGATTTACAAAAAAAGAATGATGAGAAGAATTATTTTATCAATTAGTTTTCTATGCATTACCTTTTTATCATGTAAAGATCATGATGTATTAGAAGTTCCTGGTAATGTTATTCTACAATCTTCATATGATCATGTAAAAGCAGAACAAATTTTTAATCATGTAACTAAAATTGTAGAAGATGCTTTTCTGAATATGGACCAGCATATGACTCATAATCAAAGTAAATCTACTTTAACATATAAATTTGATACAATTAATATAAACAATATTAGTACTCCAGCAATAAGAATTAATTTTAGCTCATCAGGCACTTTATTATTTAACAATAAGATTATGGAAGGAGAAATTATTGCAGGATATGATGGTTTTTTTGGTGATTCTTTAACCATAATTAATATTTCTTTTCTTAATTATAAAGTAGACGGACAACTCATACAAGGTGATGTAACTATCAAAAATAAAGGAATTTGTAAAAATGAAAATATATGTTTTGAGATGGAAGTAATTAATGGAAGTGTGAATACATTAAATGGCAC
>MDTG01424118.1_pt1 | contig 14373 bp, 14 predicted proteins | sample 811421 | NCBI WGS metagenome assembly MDTG01 (sample SAMN05326645, study PRJNA326480) | marine metagenome | isolation source: seawater | place: Pacific Ocean: South East | collected 2011
CATGCGTTCCAGTTTGGCGGCAAGGCTTGCGTCAACGAGCTGAGACCCGATGCGCAGCTGGATGCCGCCGATGAGCGAGGCGTCAACCTCGCTGGTAAGTTCGACCTCGCCGCCAACGGCCTTGGCGAGGATTGATTCAATGCGCTGGCGCTCGGCGCCGGTCATTTCCTTGGCGGTGCGCACAAGAGCGCGCTTCACGCCGCGCTGTTGAGCGTAAAGCTCATCAAAAGCGATTGCGGCACCGAGGATGTCGCCCGAACGGCCGTTCTGCGCCATCGTGCCGACGAATTTTCCAAAAAGGTCGGAGAGACCGGCCTTCGCTGTGAGCTCGCCCGCCGCCATCACCTTCTCTTCACGGGAGAAAGCCGGAGAATCCAGCAGAAGCGCCAGATCTTCAGAGCCTTTCACCATTTCGGCGAAAGCTTTGAAATCCTTATAGACATTGGCGAGTTCGCCTTTGTCCTGCGCGAGTTCGAAGAGCGCGCTCGCATAGCGGCGTGCGGCTTCGTTCGCATGTGTCATCTTTGATCCAGCCAAGGGTCTCTTCGTCCATGTTCAGGTGGGCGGTCTGGCCCGAAAACAGCAAACAGGGCTGCGTGCGAATTGCCCGCGCCCATGAAAACTGTGCGCCGCTTAGCATCAGTCATCTGACCTGACAACACAGGCATGGCGCCAATGTCTGCGGCGAAATGACAATTATGACAATGCACCCGCGAAACCAATAGATTCAAAGGAATTATTGAAACCGGCTCAGCATCGCAGATACGCACAATCCCGGCCGGTCGGGGCGATGGCTCAGCGCCCCGTTCCCGACTCACTTCCAGGGAAGCCGGGCCGGGCCAGACGGCCAGTTATCTCCTCTGCTTCCTCTGCACCGAAAGGGATGCGGTCATGGAAGCGGAAATACCGGATCCGCGCCTTCAGAGGAACGAATAAGGGTCGATGTCGACAGACAGGCGAACCGGCGCCGGCAGCTTAATCTTCGCCAGCCAGGCCGTCATATAGGCCGACAGGTCCACATTGCGGGGGGATTTGACGAGGAACCGCCTGCGGTGGCGCCCGCGCAGCACGGTGATCGGCGCAGGCGCAGGGCCGAACAGCTCGATTCCCTGCCCGTTCGGCGCAAGGGCCGCCACATCCCGCGCGGCCTGGTCCACCATTTCAGCGGATGGCGCCGACAGGATGACCGCCGCCAGCCGTCCGAACGGCGGCAGGCCCAGTTCGGCCCGCACATCGCGTTCGATCTGGAGGAAGCCGTCGCGGTCGCCATCGGCCAGCGCCAGCATGGCCGGGTTGTCCGGCGCGTAGGTCTGCACCAGCGCGCGGCCTGGCCGTTCAGCCCGCCCTGCCCGGCCGGCCACCTGGCTCAGCAACTGATAGGTCCGCTCGCCCGCGCGCAGGTCCCCGCCCTTCATGCCGCTGTCGGCATCCACCACGCCCACAAGCGTCAGGTTCGGGAAGTTGTGCCCCTTGGCCACGATCTGCGTGCCGATCAGCACATCGATCTCGCCCTGCTCCATCCGCTCGACAATGCCGCGCGTCGCCTCGCCGCCCTGCGCCGTGTCGGAGGAGAAAATCTCGATCCGCGCCTCCGGCATCAGGACCCGCACTTCTTCGGCGACGCGCTCCACGCCGGGGCCGACGCCCATCAGCGAATCGACGGCCCCGCAATGCGGGCACATCTGCGGCTTCAGGATGGAATAGCCCGTGACATGACAGACCAGACGGTTGGTATAGCGGTGCTCCGTCAGCCAGTTCTCCGTGCCGGGCGTCTTCAGCCGCTCGCCGCATGCCTTGCAGATAACCAGCGGCGCATAGCCCCGGCGGTTCAGGAAGAGCAGCGACTGCTCCCCCGCTTCCAGCGTCACCTGCATCTCATGCACCAGCCGGGAGGACAGCCACATGCCTTTGCCCGGTGGATCGGCCCGCAGATCCACCAGTTCCACATCCGGCAGCCGCGCTGCCCCTGGCCGGGCAGACAGTTTCAGCCGCGTGTAGCGCCCCATCTCGGCATTCACGACCGTCTCCAGCGCCGGCGTCGCCGACGCGAGCACCACCACCGCCTCCTCCAGCTTGCCGCGCATCACGGACATGTCGCGGGCGTGATAGGTCACCCCGTCTTCCTGCTTGAAGCTGCCATCATGTTCCTCGTCCACGATGATCAGTTTCAGTTTGCGGAACGGCAGGAACAGGGCCGAGCGGGCGCCGATCACGATGCGGGCGCGGCCATGCGCCGTCTCGCGCCAGGTGCGGCGGCGCTCCTTGTCCGACAGGCCGGAATGCCACGGCGCGGGCGGCGCCCCGAAGCGCGCGGTAAAGCGCGAGAGGATGGCCTGCGTCAGCGCGATCTCCGGCAAGAGGACCAGCACCTGCGCCTCCGGATCCGCCTTCAGCGCTTCGGCAATCGCCTCGAAATAGACCTCCGTCTTGCCGGAGCCGGTGACCCCGTCGATCAGGAAGGTATGGAATGTGTTCTCACGGACCGCCTCGCGCAGCGCGTCTGCCGCCTCGGCCTGCTCCGCGGTCAGGTTCGCACCTGGTAGGTCCGGGTCCACTGGCAGGAAAGGCGGGTCGGTCGGCACGTCGATCGCCCGCAGAGCGCCCGCCTCGGCCAGCCCCCGCACGACACCGGACGACACGCCTGCCGCCTCCGCGATCTGCGCGGCTGTCATCGGATCGTCCGCAGCGGCCATGACGTCCAGCACCTTGGCGCGCGCGTCCGTCATGCGCGGCGGCGCCTCGCCGGTGGCGGTGAACACGGTCTCGGTCGGCGACGGCAACAGGCCGGCCCGCGCCCGGAGCGCCATGGACAGCAAATGTCCCGGATGACTCACTGTGTAACGGGCGGCGAAGGCGAGAAAATCCCGCATCGCCTTGGTCATCGGCGGCGTGGGGTACACTTCCGACACGGCTTTCAGCGTGCGGCCCTCGGCCACCTCATCGCCCAGCAATTCAACAACGATTCCCAGCCGCTCATACTTTCCCAGCGGCGCGGCGACATAGCTGCCTTCGGACACGTCCAGATCTTCCGGCACCGCATAGTCAAACGGCTCCGGCAGGGGCATGGGAAAGAGAATCCGGGCGACGGCCATAGGCCAAGGCTTAGCCCCTCAGCCTGCCTCCGTCATCCTGCCGCATCAGGTTCAGGTCAGGTCGCGTGATCGCCCTTTTTGCCCTTGCCGCCGCGCGCCCGGTCATAGCGCCAGGCCATCAGGTTCGAGGCGGCATTCAGGCAAAAGTTCACCGGCACGGCCGCCCTGTGGACAAAGCCCCAGCGTTTGCCCACCACGGGCACATGCGACAGGGTCGGCTTGGTGACATGGTCGACGATCCGCCAGTCCGCCAGCGACCGGCGATAGCTGATGAACCCATCTTCCTGCATGTTCCACTTCGCCTTCAGCGCGTCATGGCTGCGCTTCTGCCAGGACCGCGACCAGCGCAGCAGGAAGTAAGGCAGGTCGACCATCCGGACAGGATCCTCCTCCGACGGGATCAGGAACGTGATCACCGATGTCGGTTCGAACCAGATGCTCTCCCCGGCCTCCCGCGCGCGCCAGGAAAAATCGAGATACTCCTTCGACACGATATCCGGATCGAACGTCCCGATACGGTCGAACAGGCTGCGGCGCACCATGAAACAATGCATCTCCACACTCTGCGTACGGCGCCGTTTCAGGTGTGGTTGAATTTCGTCCAGCGTATTGCCCTGAAGGTAGAAGTCCTCGTGGAAATCCTTGTGACCGTCACCGGCATCGTCCAGCGTCTCGTTATTGTTTTCTTCCGGACCCATATGGTGGACGATTGTGTGGATCGGGCGGCCTTCGCAGGTCAGTGGTGCGATCATCCCGGCGCCGGTTTCGTCGCCGCATGTCACCAGCGCTTCCAGCCAGCCCTTCCGGTACATGATGTCGTTCTCGACAAAGGCGATATATTCCCCGGTCGCATGTTCGATGCCGGTATTACGGGCCTCCGCGGGCGTCAGCGGGCGGTCGACCGCGACATGCCGGAACCCACGGCGGGCGGCCTCCTCATCGCACCAGCGCCGCACCCGCCCGGGCGCTGCGCCCGTGACGACGACGAGATCAAACGGATACGCCGTATTGTCGTAGAGGTTCGCGATCGAGTCCCGCATCAGGCTGTAGCGGTCCCGTGTCGTCAAAACGATTGTCGCGCGTGGTGGTTCTTTTGCCTGTCCCATTGCCTGTGCTCGTGACCCGCCCCGGAGGCCGGAATATAGCGAAGTCCAGTCCCGCGCTCTACGTCCTGAAAGGAGAATCGGGAGGATAATTTCGGGGCAATCCACCACAGGTGTCTGCCGCAACCCATTGTTCTCATTGAGGGTGCGAACACGTTCCCGGCACAGATATCCTCCCTGAGAGAACCCGGGACCAAACTCTGCGCCATGACAGACCTCACCGATTTCATCACGCACACTTTTAAGACGATTGCCCGCGCCGTGGCCGAAGCCGGCGTGAATGCGGATCTGTTCAAGCATCCGGAAATGATCTCGAAGACCCTGAAGCGCCGCGTCTCGGCGGAGCTGAAACGCCTCGCCGTGCTGCTCCGACGTCTGATCTTCCTGATGGCGCAGCAGGTGGAACTGGCGCCTCTGGTGCCGCGCCCGGCCAGAAATTATTTCGAAAAGACAGACGGCGAACCGAAAGCGCGCAAGGCGTTCTTTTCCGTCCTGCCTGTGCCCGCGGGCGAGGCGCCGGATTTCCTGCACGGGCCGATCACCGTGCCGACGCGGGGCCCCGTGCCCGCCGCACCCCTGATCGCCCGCTGGGAAGCCATGCTGGACACGCTCAAATTCTGCAGGCGCCGGGCGAAATGTCTCGCCCGCACGATCCAGCGCTGGAAGGCCGAAGGCGAGGCCCGGCCTTACGTCGCGCCCATCCCAAGAACCCACGCCATGCCGGCGCCCCTCGGCCTCGTCTCGGGCGCGCTCACCGTACAGCTGACCCAAGCCCTGCGCGACTGGCCGCCCGCCGACACGAGCTGAGCCTCGCCACAATCAGGCCTTTTGCCGGAGCGCGATGCGCGTGTCCGGGCGGACGTGCTGGGGGATGCTTCCCCCGCGATATGGCTTGCCAGTTTTGCCCCCCCGCCCTACCCCTGAAATATGGCTAAAGACCTTTCCACCGGCTACGAGCCGATGACTTCCGTTGACGCAATTACTGCGGGCCTCGAAGGCGTGGGGTACATCTCCACAAAGCAGATTTCGACGGCTGTTTTCCTCGCCCACGGGCTTCGCAAGCCGATCCTGATCGAAGGCCCGGCCGGTGTCGGCAAGACAGACCTCGCCGCATCGCTTTCGCGCTGGCTCGACCTGCCGCTCCTGCGCCTGCAATGCTATGAAGGCCTGGATGAGGGCAAGGCGCTTTACGAATGGAAATACGGCAAGCAGCTACTCTATACCCAGATCCTGAAAGAGAAGCTGAATGAGGTGATCGGCGATGCCGGCTCGCTGGAAAGCTCGCTTGGGAAGCTCTCCACATTCGAAGACCTGTTCTTCTCCGAGCAATTCCTTGAATCGCGCCCCCTACTGACGGCGATGAAACAGGAAGTCGGCTCCGTCCTTCTGATCGACGAAATCGACAAGTCGGACGAGGAATTCGAAGCCTTCCTGCTGGAAGTCCTCTCAGACTATCAGGTCACCGTGCCGGAGATCGGGACGATTTCCGCCAATGTGCCGCCGCTGGTTATTCTGACCTCGAACAATGTACGGGAACTGGGTGACGCCCTGAAGCGCCGCTGCCTGCACCTGCATATCGGCTTCCCGGATCACGCCCGCGAACGCCGCATTGTCCGCGCCCGCGTCGAAGGCCTGGAAGAAGCCTTGCTGGACCAGATGATTTCCTTCGTCCAATCCGTGCGCGAAGTCGATATCAAGAAACGCCCGTCGATTGCCGAGACGGTGGACTGGGCGAAGACCTTGCTCCTGCTGCACTCGACCGCCCTCGACGAAACCTTCGTGCGGGACACGCTGAATGTGCTGCTGAAGCATGAAAGCGACATTGCAGTGATCGGCCCGGAAGTGCCGAAAATTCTGCGTGAAGCCGCCGCTCAGAAGCCCGGTAGCCGCACGGCTTCCGGCTATCCGGATCTCGGATGACGACGGGAGGCTGACGGGGCAATGGAACGCCCGCTCACCAACTTCATCCGTGCCCTGCGTTCATCAGACGTACGGGTTTCCACCGGCGAGGCGCTCGACGCCGCGCACACGCTGAAACTGATCGGCTATGCAGACCGCGGCATGCTGAAGGATTCTCTGGCATGCGTGCTCGCCAAATCGCCGGAAGAGAAAGTCATGTTCGACGAATTGTTCGAACTCTATTTCTCAAGGCAGGAAACCGCCTCCCGCAGCGAACAGGAAGAGACGGACTCCTCCGACTCTGCCGCCGCCCAGCAAGATGCTGCCGACCTGGTCGACCTAATGGAATCTGGCGACGAGAGCGCGATTTCCCTCGCCCTCGAGAAAGCCGCCGAAGCCGCCGGGGTGGATAACATCCGCTTCTCGACCCAGGTCGCCTATTACGCCCAGCAGATGGTGAAACAAATGGGCGGCGAAGCCCTGCAGGCCCGCCTGCTGGAAGCCCTGCAACAAGGCGGACAGGACGGTGACGCCGAAGCGCAGCGCCTGATCGATGTCCGCCGCGATGTCACGATGAAAGCGAGGGAGCGCGCCGAAAAAGCCTTCCAGGTTTTCGGGGCCGGAGAGACGCAGCTATTCCGCGACGAATACGCAGCAGAGAAGAAACTCTCCGCCATCGACCGGAGCGATATGGAGCGCATGAAGCGCCTGATCGCCAAGATCGCCAAACGCCTCGCCGTCAAACACTCCCGCCGCAAACGCCGCCGCAATCGCGGCCAGCTGGACGTGCGCCGGACAATGCGCGCCAATGCTGGCTTCGACGGCGTCCCCTTCAATGTCGTCTGGCGCCAGAAACGCAAGGACAAGCCGAAGATCGTCGTCATCTGCGACGTGTCCGGCTCAGTCGCGCAATATGTGCGCTTCCTGCTTCTGTTGCTCTGGTCGATGAAGGATGTCGTGCCGGACCTTCACGCGTTTGCCTTTTCCTTCCGGCTGGGCTCGGTGGACGAAGTGCTGGAGCAGAACGATTTCGAAACCGCGATGGCGAAAATCCTGCGCGAATACGGAATGGGATCGACCAGCTACGGCCAGGCCTGGTCTGACCTGAAAATCCATCACGAACAGATCATCGACCGCCGCAGCACGCTTCTCATCCTGGGGGATGCCCGGTCGAACTATGGCGATCCGCGGATGGACCTGTTCCGCGAATTCGCCGCCCGCGCCAAGCGCGTCATCTGGCTGAACCCGGAAGCGCCGGGCCTGTGGGGCACCGGCGACAGTGTCATCCCGCGCTACGCGCCCTTCTGTGCTCAGGTCACGCATGTCTCGACCCTGAAAGATCTGGAGCGCGCGGTGGACGAGATCCTCAGCGCCTACAACTGATACTTTCAAACAAGCGAGGCCCGGTAACAAAAAAGCCCCGGCGATTGGCCGGGGCTTTTCGAAAGTCTTTGCAAGGACCGGTCAGCTGCGCTGGCCTTTGCAGGACGGCGCTTCGTTAAATGCCTTCTCTGCCGCGTCGAGACGCTCGTTCACAGTCTTGCAGTTTTCCGTCATCTGATCTTCACCAAGCACCGACAGGCGCTTACAGATCTTCGCTTCGTTGGTGACATTCAGCAGGGCCGACTGATACTGGAAGCAATCGAGCGCTGCAGCTGTTGCCTCTTCCGAAGCCATGAAGCCAAGCCAGCTGCTGCCCGCGCGATTGTTGGCTTTGCGGAAAGCTTCGCGGGCGCCGGCACGGTCATCACGCTCATAGCGGGACTGGCCGATCTGGACCCACGCCGTGCCCGGATCTTTCACGCCGCCCATGCTGAGGGCTTTCTGAAGGGCGTTTTCGGCATTTTCCCACTGCTGGAGGTCGGCATAGGACCGGCCGAGGCGCTCATACATGGCACCGCCGCCACCGGCTTCAGCAGCCGCCTGGATCACCGGAATGGCTTTCTCGTGCTCGCGGGCCACCTGGTAGAGGTTCGCCAGAAGCTCAAGGTGGTCAAGGCTGCGGGACACACGCCCGGCATTCATTTCCTTCTCGAGGATCTTGGCGCCCTGATAAGGCACGTTGAACCGGTTGTAGAAGTTCACGATACGCATGATCTCGTCTTCGGTCTTCAGCATACCGGCGAGATACATTGCTTTCTGGACTTCGAACGCACGGCGTTCTTCGTTGCTGGCGAAATAGTTGCCGGCAATCGCATCCCAGTACTTACGTTCTGTCGGATTGTGGGCGACCACTTCCTCAAGGATGCTGGCCAGCTTCGCTTTGTCGTCAGCCTGGTTGTAGAGGAAGATCAGCAGATCATAGAGCTGCTGGTCATATTTGGAGCCGTCTTCGGCCTTGACCAATTCAGCCCATTTGATGGCTTCCTTGAAGTTGTCGACCCGCTGGTAGAGGACCGCCAGCTGCCACTTCTGGGTACGGTCCGGCTTGCCGCCAGCCTGCTGCCACTTGGTCATGTATTCGAGGGACTTGTTGATGTCCTCTTCCTGCAGATAGATCTGGGCGATGTTGTAGAAGGTCTGCGCCCGGTCCTTGTCTGCGATATAGCCCTTGTTGAGGGCCGACAGGAGATCGTTCACAGCAGCCTTGCGATCACCCTTCTGAATGTTGATGTAGGCCGACAGCTTCAGGACAGCGCCTTCTTCGTAGCAGTTCAGGCCCATCGCCTTCAGCTGGTTCATCTTGTTCGCAGCTGTCGTGTAATCGTTGTTCGTCATCGCCGCCTGTTCGGCTTCCAGATAAATCTGGCCGGTTTTCGACGAAAACTCTGTTTCTTCGCAAGCCTGAGCAAGTGCCGAACCGGCGCCAACCGACACCATGAAGCCGGCAATGACGGCGCCTTTGAGAACAGATCTGATACCCATAATTCCTCTCCTGACCGCTGGTGTAGCGGAGTTGTACCCAATCAACCGGAATTGCCCGGCAGGATCAAGGACTTCAGCGCGCTTCTTAGGCTTTTTATCTGCGCCAAATGACCCGTTTCCAGCTTGGTCGTGACTTGCCCCTGATATGGTTCGGTCGCGCCCCTTTCGTCAATGCTGATACACATGAGAACGCATCGATTCCACATCACTGAAGCCTGAATTCCATCGGATAGACATAATTGTGCGACTCAACAGGCAGACCCTGCCTGATTTCTGGCAGGAACTCGGCTTTACTGACCGCCCTGACTGCCTCTTTTTCGAATCCGGCATGGGAACAGGCCGCGGTGATATCGTACGGCAAACCGCGCGTACTCAGGCTGAAATGAACGTCACAGCTGCCTTCCATCCCCCGCCGGGCCATATCTGCCGGATAGGATGCGACAGGCCGCCGGATGGCCTGGGCAATACGTTCACCAATCGCCTGTGGCGCAGGTGGCTCAAAGCGGATCGCTTCCCTCTGGAGGTCCCAGTTCCCGCGGTCAATAACCGGTACAGGCAGGCCTTCGACCGACGAAACGGACTTTGTGACCGGCGGCATGGGCGGAAGCTCCACATCCGCGACAGGCGCAGGAAACCGGTCAATCCGATTTGGCTCAGTCTCCTTGTGCTGCGGCGTGACGATTGGCAACGGCCTGTGGGTCACGGGCGCAAGCTCGACCTCATCGACCCGGATCAGTTGAGTCATCGTGACGAAGAGACCGAGCGTTATGGCCGCTGCCGGCACCATGGAAGTGAGAAGCCGCCTGTCCTGTCTTGAAGCCATTCGCTGGCTTGCCGTGCCAAAGGGCGCGTGAAGTGCACCTCCGCCAACACTGTTTCCCTGAATACTGATCATCGCTTCCTCCGCGTTTTATTTATGTAATTACATTACATGTTCTACAGAGTTACGCAAGGTCAACTTGGTCAGCGCCACAAATTCGCTCCATCGATGATTGCACCCCTTCAATGAACGACGCTGAAGCATTGCGTCTCGCAATGGTCGAATCAGGGCCCTCCCGACAGCACGAAAAAGGGCGCTCCGAAGAGCGCCCTTTTCCAAGATAATCACAATGAACTCAGCAGCTTACTGAAGCTTGAACTCCAGCGGGTAAACCACATTCCGGCGCTCAGCTGCCTTGCCGCGAACGATCTTCGGCGCAAACTCAACCCGGCCAACGGCCCGTTCAGCTTCACGCTTGAAGACATTGTCCGAACAGGTTGCCTGGATGTTGTACGGCTTACCACGCGTATCCACGTCGAAGCGCACTTCACACGAACCTTCGATACCACGCTCAGCAGCACGCTGCGGATAAGTTGGCACCGGAGGACGGATCGGTTGAGCGTCACGGTCCGAAATCGCCACCGGGTCGATCGCGAGCGACTGCATGCGGCCGAGGTTGAGTTCGGTCGGTGCAGCACCCTCAATCTGCGGTGTGGGCAGGTTGATGTTGGATTTCGTGGCCGAAACCTTCGGCGGCGGCGGCGGTTTTTTGGCCGAGTCGATCCGCTTCGGTTTCGAACGCTGACGCGTGCGAACCTCGGAGTCCTGCTGCTGAGGCGTGATGGCGGTCAGGACCCGCTGCTCACCCTTTTCCAGGTTCACTTCCTTCACCGAAATGAGCTGGCTCATGACGATGAAAAGGAGATAAACGATCGGAATGGCGATAGCGACACCAACCAGAAGTCTCGTCAGGGGATTAGTGAACATGGCGTTCTCCTACTCAATCTTGGCCGAGATATTGATGGCGGTGGCACCATCGAGGCGGTTGATGGTCTCCATCACATCGACCAGCGTTTCGGCAGTCGAGTTCACATCGGCCTGGACGACGATCTCACCGCGCGGGTTGTCTTCACGCATCTGCTTGATGGTGAAGCCAACTTCCTCCGGAGAGATCAGCTTCTTGTCGATGTAGATTTCGCTTTCCGAATTGATCGCGATCAGGATGGCGAGCGGCTTGGCATCTGCCTTGTTGTCCACGTCCGGACGGATGATTGCCACACCCGGTTCCTTGATGAACTGCGCCGTAACGATGAAGAAGATCAGAAGGATGAAAACCACGTCGAGCATCGGCGTGAGGTTCACATCATCCTCTGCACCCCCAGCTGCCATGGACTGGCGTTTTCTGCGTGCCATTGGGTGCTCCTCTTACTGTTCCTGCGACAGAACAAGGTTAACCCCTGTCTGATAGCCGGCGTTATAGGCTGCGTCCCGGATAAGGACGATGACACCACTCTTCGCACGCGGATGTGCCTGAATTATGACTTGGCTTTCCGGTGTTTCAGCGCGGACACGTTCAATATTGGCCCGGACAGAGCCGATGTCGGTGTTCCGGCCGTTGACCGTGATCATATTGGACTCATCCACATAGATCAGAATGGCAGGCACGGATTGTGTCTGTTCCTGATCCGGCGGTGCAGGCGGCGGCGGAGGCTCGAGGCCCATCGCCTTTTCCTGCGCGAAGGTCGAGGTCACGATGAAGAAGATGAGCAGGATGAACACAACATCCAGCATCGGCGTGAGGTCGACATTGGCCTCTTCAGGCGCTTCGTGTGAACGTCCTCGCATCAGCTAATCTCCATCGCATCTTCAACCTGCTGGACCGAGCGGGCAACCCGGCGGTCCATGCCGGAAGTGAATAGAATGCCGGACAGAGATGCCACCATGCCTGCCATGGTCGGGATGGTGGCACGCGACACACCAGCCGACATGGCTTTTGCGTCTGCACCATTCGTGATCGCCATAACGTCGAACACGGCGACCATCCCGGTCACGGTACCCAGCAGACCGAGCAGCGGTGCCAGAGACACCATTGCCTTGGTCAGGCTGACATTCTGCTCCGCTTTCATGCGGACTTCTGAGACCAGCTTGTCGCGGATCCAATGAGCGAAGGTCGATTTCCTGTCGGAGCGCGAACGCCACTCCGCAATCGCCTCAGCGGCCACCTGCTTATGAGCAAATCTGAAATAGAACACACGTTCCAGGATCAGTGCCCACATAACGAATGTTGCAAACATAATAACCAGCAACACCGGACCGCCTCGGTCGAGGAAAGCTTGTAAGTCTAGCAAACCCATACGGGCTCCTCCTCAGTTGAGGCTACGGGGAGCGGCTTACGCCGCACCACGCAGGGATTCCGCCTTCTCAGCGATCAGGCCAGCAGCCTGCTCGTCGAGAATCTGCTGATTACCGCGAGCCATCGAAGCGATGATCGCGTGGACCAGCAGAAGCGGGATAGCGGAAACGAGACCGAACACGGTTGTCATAAGAGCAACCGAGATACCGCCAGCCATCAGCTTCGGATCGCCGGCACCGTAGATGGTGATCGACGTAAAGGTGATGATCATACCGATAACGGTACCGAGAAGGCCGAGCAGCGGAGAAACAGCCGACAGGACTTTCACGATGTCGTTGAAGCGTTCGATACGCGGCGATTCACGCAGGATCTGTTCGTCCAGCTTGAGTTCGAGGGTCTCGATGTCGGAACCACGGTTCTGTTCGTAGGTTTCGAACAGGCGTGCCAGCGGGTTGCCATCGCCAGCCTGACGGGTTTTCGCCGTCTTGCGCATGGAGCCGCCCATCGTGAACAGGGTGAACATCTTGTAGAAGCCGATCAGCAGGCCGATTGCCAGCAGGAACATGATGACAGCACCAACCGGGCCACCCTGCTTGATACGGTCGCTGAGGACCGGCAGGTCGCCGAGGATGCCGAACAGATTACCTTTCGACGGATCGACCGGCGCGCGGACGAGCTGGTCGGGACCGGCATTGATGAGCGACTTCATTGCACCGGCATAGGAACCAGCCGGCTGGGTCTTGAAGGCCTGGAGGAATGTGTCGCCGTTGTCTTTCTTTTTAACCTCGACGAATTTCACGCCGTCGGTCGTTGCGGCGGTGAACACACCCACGCGCATCAGTTCGACATCAGCGTTCGAAGCGTCCGGACCGACACCGTCAACCGTGGCGGTGAAAGTCTTCACTTCGGACTGGGCAATCATTTCCTGAAGGATCGCTTTCGGAAGACGCTCAAGCTGAGCGCGGTTCGGAAGCGTGCGGGCTTCTGCGATTTCGGCGATGCCTTCAACGCGGCCCTGATAGTCGAAGTTTGCGAAGGAGTTCGCAATTTCCGGCATGGTCTCGCCAGCGGCCGAGCGGAACTGACCAAGCAGTTCCTGGAAGTCGCCAGCCTGTGCGGTGACCTGGGATTCCAGATCGGCCAGAGTGGCTTCGTTAGCATCAAACTCGGCACCGAGGGCACGACCGCGAGCTTCAGCAGCGTTCAGAGCGCCTCGGGCTTCAGCCATTTTGGCTTCCTGGGCGTTCTTGTCCTGCTGGAACTCTTTCAGACGCTGCGCATTTTCAGCGGTCATCTCGTTGGAGTCAGCTTGAACGCGCTTGAGCACGTCTGCGAGGGACTGAGCGGACGCCGGTGCGGCGATCGTCATTGCGCTAAGGCCGAGCAGCGATGCTGCACCCAGAGCCTTCAGCGAGGATTTGAAATTCAACATTACGGTTTTCCTCTTAGTTCTCTGAGCCTGGCCTTACTGGACCTGGAACTTCTGGACCGGGGCGAACAGCACGGTCTGCTGTGCCTTGGCTTGCGCCACGCGGATGGCTTTCTGGATGTCGGAGACATACTTGCCCGGAAGCGCTTCCCAGGAACCGGTGGTGCGGTTGTACCGGGCAGCTTTGCCGTTCGGTGCCAGATAGACGAGCGCGACGCGGCCATAAAGGAACATGTCGACGGTCGTCGGGTTACCGTCGATGTCGATTTCTTCCTGCCACGTGCTGATCGTACGGCCGTATTCCATTTCAGCCTGATAGGCTTCCATGATGAGGCGATACTGTTCGGCCGGGGTGACGTCCGGCTGGGCCATGACGCCGTCCAGGGCTTCAAGACGCGCAGAACGCTCAACCGTTTTGAACGGCAGGTCGGCAGCGACGAAAGTTTTCAGATCCTCGACCATGCTGAGAAGCATCGGGACGGTCTGTGCGGTGATGTCGTCGATCGAGCCAAGCTGCTCGGTCAATGAGACAATCTCTTCGCGCTGCGAGGCAACAACCAGTTCCTGCTGTTTTGCGTACAGATCTGCGGCGTCGCGGCGCTGCAGGAGCGTACGATACTCGCGGACCATGTCGGTACGCTCGTCGTCCAGCTGGTTGATCTGGTTCTGGACCTGCTCAGCTCGGCGGGTCGCCTGTTCGCCCACATCGAGCGCCTGGCGCAACTGGGCCTGGGCCGGGATGGCCAGTCCTGCGATAAGCGCCGCGGCAATCACGCCGCGAGCTGGTGACAGAAGTTTCTTCATGAGGTTTGCCTCTCACTCTCCAAACGGTCGCGCTGGTGTTGCGCGGGAAATCCGACATTCGGGCACTC
>MDTG01033606.1_pt1 | contig 14372 bp, 13 predicted proteins | sample 811421 | NCBI WGS metagenome assembly MDTG01 (sample SAMN05326645, study PRJNA326480) | marine metagenome | isolation source: seawater | place: Pacific Ocean: South East | collected 2011
TGAGAATCGTTCGTATTTGTATTTGGAATTAAAAATTCTGTGAATTTATGCTGACTAAGCACTACAATCATTAATAAAGGCGGTAATGCAGAAAGAATCGCAGGGAACAAAATAAATTTTTTCATTAAATTAGATGGTACGCCAACCAATTATCTTTTAATCTATCCTTTGTAGAATAGAATATTAAAGACCCGGGCTCAAGAATGGGACTTTAACAAATTTTTATGAGCGCCTAACATCTTGCAAAGCGCTATAGTAATAAACGCTAAAAATAACTTATAATTATTCAAAGAATTTTTTTATCAAAAAGCAACAATGAGTTTACTTGTCCAAGGGCTAAGCCATAAAACAGCCCCTATTCAAATAAGAGAACTACTTTCATTTGATTCGAATGAATTAAAGAAAGCATTGCCTCAGTTAAATGCAATCGATGGGATTGACGAATCCATGATTGTTTCAACTTGTAACAGAACAGAACTGTACTGTAAATTAGATATAAATGTAGAAGAAGAACCCATGAAATGGCTTGCATATTATCTAGATCTAGATATAAATACTTTAAAGCCTCATTTTTATAGTCTAAGCGATGAGTATGCAATAAGACATGCGCTTAGAGTGGGAAGCGGTCTCGACTCTCTTGTTGTAGGTGAGCCCCAGATTCTTGGTCAATTGAAAAAAGCTTACAAAGTTGCTTTAGAAGTTGGCACAGCAGGAAAATTCATAAATAAATTAATGCAAGATGCATTCACCACTTCAAAAATTATCCGAACAAAGACAGAAATAGGACGATCACCGGTTTCCATTGCTTTTGCTGCCATTAAACTAGCTCAGCAAATACATGGTAATCTTTCAAATTCAACCGCTCTGATCGTGGGGGCCGGTGAAACAACAAACCTAGTAGCTCGGCACCTAAGTCATACGAACATTGGCAAGGTTTACGTTGCCAATAGAACACAAGCAAATTCGAAATCAATCGCAGAAGTATGCGATGGGGAGAGCATTGGATTGACAGATATTCCAAAGTTTCTGCAATTAGCAGATATTGTCATTTCTTCAATAACCACAAAAAAACCTATCATTAGTTTAGATATTGCCAAGCTATCAATTGAAAAAAGAAAAGGGCATCCTATATTTTTTGTCGATCTAGGTGTCCCCAGAAATATTGAAGAAAGCGTTGGGTCTCTCGAATCATCGTTTTTGTACACCATCGATGACCTTAAAGTTATTGTAGAGTCAAATATTGGAGCCAGGTCCGCAGCATCAATAGAAGCCGAAGAAATAGTAAATTTTAAAACGTCGGATTTCCTAGAATGGGAAAAAATTCAAGGTATAAATCAATTTATTAACCGCTATCGCACTCAGGCAGAAGAACTAAGCAATAAAGAAATTGAAATTGCTTTAAGAGAATTAAAAAAAGGCTCAGATCCCGAGGAAATAATAGAAATGTTGGGTAAGAGACTGAGCAGAAAATTGATTCATACTCCAACGACAAAACTCAGAGAATACGCCGGTGAGTCAGAGTTATTGAGCAGTGCAATTAAAATTCTTGGTATCGATATAGAAAGTCGTTGAAGAAATGGAAAAAGCCCTACTGACCCGACTTGACAGTATTTGCACTAGAAAAATTGAATTAGAACAGAGTCTTGCAAGCCCCGAAATAATTAAAAACCAACAAAGATTTATTGAACAGTCAAAGGAACTGTCAGAACTAATTCCAATTACTGAGTGTTTTGAAAAAATAAAAAAGAAACAAGATGACATTGTCGCTGCAAAAGAACTGCTTTTAGACTCAGATCCGAATATTAAAAAATTAGGAGAAGAAGAGTTAATAACGATAAAAGATGATCTAGATCAGTTAGAGACAAAACTTAAAGAAATGCTTATTTCTAATGATCCCGACGACCAAGCAAATATATTTTTGGAGATACGAGCGGGCACAGGAGGGGATGAAGCTGCTCTATTTGTAAATGATTTGTTGAAAATGTATCTAAAATTTTCTGAAAAACAAAAATGGAAAGCAGAAATAATTTCTAAGAGCGAGGGCGAAATTGGAGGATTTAAAGAAATCGTCTGCAAAATTTCAGGAAATGATGTTTATTCAAAATTAAAATTTGAATCTGGAGCTCATAGGGTCCAAAGGGTTCCAGAAACAGAATCGCAAGGTCGAGTTCACACTTCCGCTTGCACTGTCGCTATATTACCCGAAGTATCTGAGGTGAATAGTGTAGAGATTAACCAAAGCGACCTTAGGATAGACACATATCGAGCGTCAGGCGCGGGAGGCCAGCATGTTAACAAAACAGACTCTGCTATTCGAATAACCCACTTACCCACAGGGACGGTGATCGAATGTCAAGACGAAAGATCGCAACACAAAAATAAAGCTAGGGCTTTGAGTTTGCTGAGTGCGAAACTTTTAAACAATGAGAAAGAAAAACAAAGAAAAGAACAAGCAGACACTCGAAAATCTCTCGTCGGTAGTGGTGATAGGTCTGAACGCATAAGAACATATAACTTTCCTCAAGGCAGATTGACAGATCATAGGATTAATTTGACTCTTTATAAAATAGAGCAAATTCTTGATGGAGAACTAGAGATGGTAATTAACCCCTTACAAGAAGAACATCAGCTAGATTTAATGTCTAGAATTACCGAAAAGAGCTAAATGTTATGCTAACAGTCAAAAATCTAATAAGAAATGGAGCCTCAGAACTGAGAAACTCAACATCAGCTAAACTCGACTCAGAACTACTACTATGCTCCATACTTGAGCTAAACCGAGAACAACTTTACTGTAAATTTGATGAAGTTACTACTAGCAAACAGGCATCTAGTTTCTTCAGGTTGATAAAAGAAAGGGCAGTCGGCACGCCTGTCGCTTATTTACTTAATCAAAAAGAGTTTCGATCAATTGACTTCTTTGTGAATCAATCTGTTCTTGTTCCTCGTCCAGAGACCGAAACCCTCGTTGAATTAGCTTTAAGAGAGTGCAAGAAGCAGGCAAATATTAATATTTTAGAATTAGGCACAGGCTCTGGAATTATCGCAGCCTCTATTGCAATAGAAAGACCCACAGCCCAAATTATAGCTATCGACTTGAGCCAAGATGCGATAAAAGTTGCGCGAAAAAACCTTAATGACTTAGCGATTAAAAACGTCAAACTCTGTGTAGGCAACTGGTTTTCACCAGTTGCGATGGAAAACTTTTTTCATATGATTATAAGTAATCCACCTTATGTAAGTAATACTTTCGATGAATCTTCATCTGATGGTATTCGCTTTGAACCAAAAATAAGTCTTTATAGCAACAAAAATGGATTTGCTGATCTCGAAAAAATTATCACTCAAGCACCAAAGTTTCTTACTAAAACAGGCAAAATAATTCTAGAACACGGTGAAACGCAAGCCAGACAAGTAAGGTCTTGCTTAAAAAAAAATGGGTTCGGACAAGTCAATACTAGTCTTGATCTTAACAAATCCGAGCGTGTAACTATAGGCTGGAAAAACAATTGAACATTTTATAAGGGATGATTTTTGAAAGATAGTGATTTGCTTAGGTACAGCAGGCATATTTTACTGCCTCAAATTGATATAGAGGGCCAAGAAAAAATCGGAAATTCTAAGGCTATTTTAGTAGGACTCGGAGGCCTTGGTTCGGTTATCTCCATGTATTTAGTATCTTCTGGTATTGGCGAAATCGTTTTAATCGATCACGATGAGGTTGAAATTTCTAATCTTCAACGTCAGATTATTTTTCAAACAGAAGATATAGGGAAGAAAAAAGCTGTAGTGGCGCAAGAATGCCTGCAGAAGTTAAATCCAAAGGTCAGGATAAGTACTTTTATTGACAGAGTTCAGAATTGTCCGGCCTCGTTAATGAGAGACGCTTCTGTTTATATTGACGCAAGCGACAATTTCGACACAAGGTTTTTTTTAAATGAGCTATCACTGAAAAACAACATACCCCTCGTTTCAGGCGCTGCGGTGCGCTTTGAAGGGCAGGTAAGCGTCTTTAACCTCAAACGAAGCTCTCCTTGCTACAATTGTCTTTTTGACTCCTCTGATTATACGACAGAAGAAAATTGTTCAACAAATGGTGTTCTTTCCCCACTATTGGGTGTCATTGCGAGCATGCAAGTTATTGAAGCATTAAAAATTATTGCTGACTTTGGTACAACACTAGATGGGCGACTTATGCTTTATGATTCCAAGTTAGTCGAGTGGACTACCCTTACGCTAAAAAAAGACCCAGAGTGCAGTATATGTAAAGCAACAAAAGGTAAAGCTAATTTATGATCACTATTGCAAGCTGGAATGTTAATTCTATTAGGTCAAGGCTTGACCACCTCAAACTGTGGCTACAAAAGAATAAAATAGATATATTATGTTTACAAGAGACTAAAGTTCAGGATGCTGATTTTCCGAAACAAACGTTTTCTGAAATTGGCTTTCAGACAGAGTTCACGGGTCAGAAATCCTACAACGGTGTTTGCATATTATTCAACAATAAAGCAAGGTTATTTTGCAAAGAATTACAGGGGTTAGATGACGATCAAAAACGATTAATTGCAATATCAAAAGATAATTCATTGTTTGTCAACATTTATGTACCTAATGGATCTTCCATGGGGAGTGAAAAATTTCAATACAAGATCAGGTGGCTAGATAAATTTTGCGACTGGATTAAAGACAGATGCAAAGAATTTGAAAACGTTTTCTTGCTGGGCGATTTTAATATTGCACCTGATGACCTAGACGTTCATGATCCCGATGAATGGAAAGACAAAATATTATGCTCTCCAACAGAAAGAGAATATATTGATAAATTAAAATCGATTGGATTCATTGATTTATTCAGGCATAAAAATAAAAAACTGAAAGCCTTTAGTTGGTGGGATTATAGAGCAGCAAGCTTCAGGCGAAATAGGGGGCTTAGAATTGATTTGATTTTAGCTCATACCAAAAGTGAGCTTAACTTTGATTGTTGGATTGATTCATCCCCTCGTGGGTGGGAGAAACCATCCGATCACACTCCCGTATTAGCATCAATTAAAATCTAGACGTATTGAGCGTGATCTACTTAATTCTAAGAATAGCTTAATCAATATCAAGCCATCGGATTAATAAGGGAGCTAGATCAGATAATCCGTCTCCAAATTTTGCAGAGAAAATTATTATGTTAGACTCATAATCTTTATCAACCTCCTGAAAATAATCCTTAACCTTTGACAACGTGATTAAGTTATAGTTTCGCTTCGTCTTATCTGATTTATTTAATAAAACAACCGTTGGGAGTTGAGCTTCGATAGACCAAGTTAAGATACTTTTTTCAACCTCCCTCAGAGGATTTCTAATGTCCATTATCAACACCAAACCCTTCAAAGACTTTCTATATTGAAGATAGTTCGATATTTCTTTTTCCCATCTCAACTTAACCGCCTTGGAAACTTTAGCATAGCCGAACCCTGGAACATCCACCAATCGACGATCTGCCAGCAAATTAAAACAGTTGAATTGTTGAGTTCGTCCTGGTGTCCGACTCGTTCGGGCTAAATTTTTTCTTGAACATAAAGAATTAATTGTTGACGATTTGCCGCTATTTGATCGGCCAACAAAGACTATCTCTGAGCCATTGTCTTCTGGTAAAAGGCTGAAATTAGGGACACTTGTTAGAAACTCAGCCTTTTGAAAATATACTAATAAGTTTTGATGATGATTCATATAACGAGTTCTTGATACACTTCTGTTTGAAAAATATTTTGTACTAAACCTAAAGAAAAATCGTATTTAGAAGTGTATAATAAATCAGAAAAATTATTTCATCGAGAAAAGAATATGAAACGGAGCGTTATATTTGCGATTATTTTAATTTGTTACTCATTGCCGGTATTAGCGAACAATAAGGTAGCAGTCTGCACAGCCTGTCATGGTGTCGATGGAAACAGTATAAATCCAATCTGGCCCAATCTTGCTGGCCAAGGAGCCGAATACACTTACCAGCAACTAACCGCTTTTAAATCAAAAGCGAGAAATAATGCTGTCATGTGGCCCATAGCTAATTCACTTTCTGAAAAAGATATGTGGGAAATAGCCGATTATTATTCGAAAATGCCGGTTAAGGTTTCTTCGGTCACTGAAATAAATATTTCCGGCGAAAAACTATACAGAGGAGGAAATCCCACAAAAGGCATTCCTGCTTGCATGTCTTGCCATGGTCCTAATGGCGCAGGAAACAGCCCGGCAAGATACCCGGCTTTAAGAGGACAACATGCAATGTATACAGCATCTCAACTTAATAATTATAAAAATGGAACTCGAAACCATAATATGATGAATTCTATATCAAGCCTCTTATCAGATGAAGAAATCAAAGATGTTTCAGATTACATTTCATCCCTTTATTAATTAAAGCGATGCAAAGAATCACCCAAATTTTAATTCTATTAATGGGAGTACTTGCGCTTACTTCTAACGCAAAAAGTGACTTCACGGAAGGAGTACACTATGAGAAGATCGGGACTCCTATCGAAAAACTAACTGATACAAATAAACTCGAGATCGTTGAACTTTTCTGGTACGGATGTCCTCATTGCTTTGAATTTGAACCCTACCTCAAAAGATGGATTAATAAAAACAAACAGAAAGTAAGCCTGGTTCAAGTACCAGCTGTTTTTTCAAAAAACTGGATCCCGCATGCCAAAGCCTTTTATTCAGCACAAAATATCGGCTACTTTAATAAACTTCATAAAAATTTATTCAAAGCCATACACACAGAAAGAGAAAAAATTTATACAAGAAGCAAGTTAATAAAGTTTGCTTCCGATTTAGGCATACCAAAAAATGAGTTCGAAAAGTCTTTTTCTTCCTTTAAAACCGATTTACAGGTAAAAAAAGCAATGGCCTTAACTAAAAGCTCTGGAATAAGAGGGGTGCCTGCAGTAATAGTTAAAGGTCAGTTCGTGACTTCTCCTAGGATGGCCGGTAGTTATGATAAATTAATTGATGTAATAGATTATCTAACCAAGAAAACCACCAAAAATTAAATTTGTAATCAGTTTGCAACAAAACTCAACGATACTTTCTAAGTGTTACTTAAATTATTAACTAAGAGGGTGATTAAATTGAAAAAATTACAAATCTTTGGATTCGCACTTTTTTGTTGCTTTTCGCTAAGCATCGCAGCTCTGGAAGTACATCCGAATATTAAAAAATATCAAAAGATTGATGGAATATCTGGTAATCTTTCTAGTGTTGGTTCAGATACACTGGCAAATTTGATGACGCTTTGGGCCGAATCATTTAGAAAATTCTATCCTAGTGTAAACGTACAAATTCAAGCGGCCGGCTCGTCAACTGCTCCTCCAGCTCTGATAGAAGGTACTTCAAACTTTGGGCCGATGAGTCGGAAAATGAAATCTAAAGAATCAGAGGCTTTTGAGGCAAAATACGGTTATAAAGCGACCCCTATCCCGGTAGCAATCGACGCACTGGCAGTATTTGTCCACAAGGATAATCCGATTGAAGGATTAGATATTAAGCAAGTAGACGCTATTTTTTCTGCAACTCGAAAATGCGGTGGCTCCAAGGATATCATCACTTGGGGTGATGCAGGTGCTAAAGGAAGGTTGGCGCCTCAGCAGATTCAACTTTATGGACGAAACTCGGTATCAGGAACCTATGGATACTTCAAGAAAAAGGCGCTTTGTAAAGGCGATTTCAAAAACTCAGTTAACGAACAGCCTGGGTCAGCCTCAGTAGTTCAGGGAGTGACAAAATCTGTAAATGGCATTGGTTACTCGGGTATTGGGTACAAGACCTCAGGTATAAAAACTATAGCTCTTTCCAAAAACGGCTCTGATTTCATCCCCGCTACCCCGGAAGCCGCTGTTTCAGGAAAGTACCCATTAGGAAGATTTCTCTGGCTATACGTCAATAAAGCTCCTAACAAAAATTTGACACCTATTGAGAAAGAATTTCTCAAGATGATCCTTTCAAAAGAGGGGCAGGACATCGTTATTAAGGACGGTTATATACCTTTGAGCGAGAGTGTAGTTAAAAAATATCTGTCCCAAATTTAAATATTCTTACTCAATATAAAGTTTAAGACCGACATCTGTCGGTCTTTTTTTATTAGATTAATTTTGCCAAAGAAAAGTGAAATTAGTTATAATAGAGTGAATCTGGTTCACTGACTTAAGCGTACTCTAAAATAATTTGTGCATTTACTATGAATAATACAAACGATACCTCTTTTATCCATACTTTTACATTATTGATCCTCGGGCTTACCATCACCGGGCTATCAGCCTTCGTGCTAGCACAATTTGTTGCTAATAAAGCCGAAGAAAATGAAATAGTAAGTCAAAACGTGATTGAAAGAATACAAACCGTAGGGCGTCAAAATACTACGGGCGCACAAATATCAATCAATCCCGTTCCCAGCCTAGTGCCTGACTCTACAGAGTCAATCGGGGCTATTGCCAGTTCAGACAACCTAGCTAATGCTAAAGCTCAGCCTACTCAAAAATCCGTCACCTCATCCAGCATAAGTAAAACTGGTGAGCAAGTTTACACAGCCGCATGTGCGGTTTGTCATGGTGCGGGTGTAGCAGGCGCACCGAAGTTTGGAGATAACGCCGCTTGGAAATCAAGAGTGGTCAAGGGTGACGAAAAATTATATGCAAACGCAATAAATGGCTACATTGGTAAAGCCGGAGTAATGCCCGCAAAAGGAGGAAGGCCTGATCTGTCCGACACAGAAGTTAAAAATGCCGTCGATTATATGACAAAATCCTCACTTTGAGTTTACATTTCTGGAGTCATCATAAGCCTTGCTGGTAACAGCTTCATAGGGAGAATATAAATCCTGAAATTTTTGGTAAGATTCGAGCACCTTTCGAAATCCTTCGTCTTTAGCGGCTTCCTCCGCCAGAACTTGGGTGTTCAAATTCTTAAGTTTCGCCAACACATTATCAGGGAAGCGAATTAATTCAACTCTACCCTCGTCTATGATTTCCTGTAGAGCCATTGCATTTTCCGCCTCATTCTTGGTAGAAAGAGTAAGGCCGGATTTAGCAATACAAGCTTCAACGATTTTCTTTAAAGGCTCAGACAGCTTATCCCAAGCCTTCTGATTTATAATCATTTCCATCTGCGGACCCGGCTCGTGCCATCCTGGATAATAATAATATTTAGCAATTCTATCTAAACCAAACCTTTTATCATGTAGGGGCCCTACCCACTCTGTAGCATCAATTGTCCCTCTCTCTAATGCGGTATACACTTCGGCTGCGGATAGAAGAATCGGGTTTCCCCCAGCCTTAGCGATTACCTTTCCACCAAGACCCGGAATTCTCATCTTTAAACCTTGGATATCTTTCATGGAGTTTATTTTTTTATTAAACCATCCTCCCATTTGCACTCCTGTACTACCCATTGGGTAAGGTCTAACACCAAAAGGCTCGTATAACTCTCGCCATAATTTCAACCCACCTCCGAATTTTATCCATGCGAGAGATCCCTTTTCCGTCATTCCAAAAGGAACTACGGTGAAAATTTGCGAGGCTGGAATTTTTCCAGACCAATAATAGGAAGCTGCAAAGCCCATTTGCACGGCTCCCTGCGACACCGCGTCAAAAACTTGCAACCCAGGAATTAATTCGCCAGCATTAAAAACTTTTATTTTCAATTTTCCGTTGCTCATTAACTCAATATCTTTAGCAAACTCTTCCGTCACCTCATGATTAACTGGCAAATTTGGAGGCCATGCAGTGACTAATTTCCAAAGGTGAGATTCCACTTTATCTTCCACTACAGTTACCTGATCCTCATCGGAACAACTGGACAAAAATAGAACGAATACTAATGTAATTTTGAGCGCATACATACTTGTCTCCTTCATATTTTTTTAAGTCCCGCATAAGACGAGACTAACCATTTAACACCGGAATCCTCGAAGTTAATCTGTATTCTTAAACTTTCTCCTCGACCCTCAAGGGCAAGAATAATCCCGGATCCGAATATATCATGTTCTACCAACTGACCAAGCTGATAAGCTTCTTCGTTTGATTGCTTGGTTTCGTTTGAAAAATCAACGAATGAGCCGCCTATTCTCACATGCTCAATTGTAGCTTCAGGAAGTTCTTTTACAAATCTTGATAGACTTGTTAAATATTCTGAGCCGTGCAAACGACGTGATTCAGCATGGGTGAGGCAAAGGTATTCTTGAGCCCTTGTAATACCAACATAGCATAGCCGCCTTTCCTCTTGCAATTGCTCCATAGAGCCAATGGACCGCTTATGCGGGAACAAACCTTCTTCAAGACCCAAAATAAATACGAACTTGAACTCCAACCCCTTAGCAGAATGAAGTGTCATTAACTGTACGCAATCCGCACCCTCGCTTGCTTGAGTTTCTCCGGACTCTAGAGATGCCTGGGTTAAAAAAGAACCCAAAATTCCGTTTTCCTGATCACCATCAAAATCTTTAGCTGCTATAGTCAGCTCATTTATATTCTCTATTCTATCTAGGCCTCGGCCACCTTTTTCTTTTTTAAAATGTTCAATGAGGCCGGAGTTCAGGCTAATTATTCCAATTAGTTCGGAGAGACTATCATTATCGGTAACCATGTGATTTTTTAGTTTATCTATTATGGTAAAGAAGTCAGTGAGAGCCTTTTGCGTTCGTGTTGGCAATTCTTGATTTTTTAGTAAGCTCTCAGCCGCTACAAATAATGAAACATTATACGATCTAGCCCTTTCTCTTATTGTTCCCAACGCTTTATCTCCAAGACCTCGCGGCGGAAAATTAACTACTCTTTCAAAAGCGGCATCGTCATTTTTTGAATAAACCAACCTGAGGTAACCTAAAACATCCTTAATTTCGGCTCGATCATAAAATCTAAATCCGCCATAAACTCTATACTCGATTCCTTTAAGCCTCAAAGCATCCTCAAGAACTCTTGACTGTGCACTTACTCTATATAGAATTGCGCAATCGGTTAAACTGTGCTCGGGATCAGAATAAATTTCAGATTCTATGGTATCAACTACATACCTTGCTTCATCAAGCTCGTTATAAGCTGAATATAGCATCAATGGTTTACCATCTTCTTTGTTTGTCCATAAGTTTTTACCTATACGACTTGAATTATTTGCTATTAGTGCATTTGCTGCATTTAAAATGTTTGACGAAGATCTATAGTTTTGCTCTAGTCGGATAAGATTATAATCAGGATAATGCTTTCTAAATTTTTGCATATTTTCAACCCGTGCACCTCGCCAACTATAAATTGATTGATCATCATCCCCAACTACAAAAAAATTGTTTTTTTGCGAGGCTAATAAGTTCAGCCATTTATATTGAAGCTTGTTAGTATCTTGAAACTCATCCACCAAAATATGTTGAAATCTGGATCTGTAAGTTCCCAGTAAAGATACGTTATCTGAGAATAGTTCGTAGACCCTTAGGAGCAATTCAGAAAAATCGACAAGCGACGACTTTGCACAAATCACTTCATACTCTTCAAATATTTTGAGTGAAATTTCGTCACTGCTACATCCTTCCAATTGTACTTTTGCCGGCCTTATTCCTTCTTCTTTCCAATTGCTAATTCTCGACTGGATCTCTTTTGGATCATATTCTTTATCGGTAAAATCTAATTCTTTTAAAATTCGTTTAATAATTCTTAATTGATCGTCAGTGTCTATAATTTGAAATTGAGGACTCAAATTAGCCATTTCGTGATGCATACGCAATAATCTATGGGCAATTCCGTGGAAAGTACCTACCCACATCCTATTAATTGGCGTCTCAATTAGGTTTTGGATTCTATACTGCATTTCTCGAGCAGCTTTATTTGTGAACGTTACAGCTAAAATACAATCAGGCCGCACTTGGCCGGTCTCAATGCACCAAGCAATACGATGTGTTAATACCTTTGTCTTGCCACTTCCAGCTCCAGCCAAAACTAACGTATGATTTGCTTTTGATTCAACTGCTAATAATTGCTGCTCATTTAGCTCGTGGTTTACACTCAAGGAATTCATAAAAATCAAGTTTCTCTTTGACTGCTTTTTTGGTACATTTTGTAGTATTGTCCTTTCTTATTCAGTAAATCTTGATGCCCCCCAGATTCAACGATTGTTCCGTTATCGATAAACAATATTTTATCAGCTTCTTTTATAGTAGATAAGCGATGAGCTACAACTATGGAGATACGACCAACTTTCAATTCGGCTATAGATTTTTTTATTTCACGCTCTGAATCTGCATCAAGAGCAGCTGTAGGCTCATCAAAAATCAATAGCGTGGCATCTCTTAAAAAAGCCCTAGCGATACCCAATCTTTGTTTCTGACCTCCTGATAATTTGGCTCCATTATGCCCCACACTAGTATGGAGGCCATTGGGAAGTGCTTCAATATATTTATTTAAATTAGCAAGTCCTAAAGCTCTCTCAATCTTTTGTGGACTAGGTTGGTCCTTACAGCCGTAAACTAAATTTTCTAAAATACTTGTGTTGAATAGAACTGTCTCTTGGCCAACATATGCGATATGTTCCCGCACGCTATCTAAAGAATAAGAATCAATCGGCTGTCCATCGAAAAGAATTTGGCCCGAGGATGGCCGATAAAATATTGGTAACAAATTCAGTAAAGTACTTTTTCCGCCTCCAGAAGGTCCCACAAGCGCGAAAAGTTGATCTTTCTCAATTTCAAATGAGAGATCATGCAACACCATTTTTTTTCCGAAAGAAAAACAGACATTATTAAAGACTAGACTTTTAGAAATTTTTGGGCATTCTAACTTGGTTGTTAATTCAGGTGATGCATCAATTAGTTCACAAACAGAATGTGATGCCGCGATGCCCCTTTGTAAAAATTCATTAGCTCCCGCCAATCTCTTTATTGGTGGAAGCAATAATGCTGTTGCCGTTATAAACGCAATAAATTCACCCTTAGTAGTCATTCCCTTTGAAGCCTGCTCAATTGCGATATAAATTAAAACCGCGATTGATATAGCTACAAACATTTGAATCGCCGGAACTAAAGCCGCGCTAGCTCTAACGACTTTGATATGAAATTTTCTTACCTTATTAGTCGCAATACTGAAACGCTTCTGCTCTTTGATGTAGGTATTGAAAACTTTAACTTCCTTATTCGCCCTAATTGACTCTTCTGTTACTTCATTGATATCACCCATTGAAGTTTGTAGATTTTTACTCATTGCTCTCATTTTTTTTGATAATTTAACAATGAAAAATGAAATTGGGGGCCCTATTAAAAATAGAAGTAAAGCTAACTGCCAATTTAAATAAATCAAATATATTAATAGAACGAAGACAACTAGACTGTCTTTTACAAAAACCGTTATTACTTTCGTAGACGCTTCCGCCACTTGATTAACATCGAATGTAAATTTTGATACCAGTGCCCCCAATGAGTTGTCATCGAAAAATTTAATATCTAGCCGAAGCAACTTGCTAAACATAGCATTGCGCATATCCTCAATTGCTTTTTGAGCCACAAGGTGCAGAGAAACTGTAGATATATAGCTAAACAAGCCTCGAAATAAAAATAAAACAACTAAGAGGAATGGTACTATTCTGACACTATTGTTAGCTGAATCCAAACTCTCATCAATTAACGGCTTTAGGAGAGCAGGAAGCATCCATTCAGTTGACGCGAGCATACACATAGCTATTATGGAAATAAAAAAAATCCGCCAGTGTGGGAGCACGAAAAGTAAAAGACGTCCGTAAGGGGACTCAAATAGCTTTTTTAATTTAATCATCTAAACAACGGATAAAGTCGAAGGTTTCTTAGTAAAATTGGCTAGCATATTAAACTTCGTATCATGATAATATACTTCCCGAAAGTATGCTTCTTTTAATTATAAATTGAGTAGATAAATGAAGATAAAAAGACCAATAATAGCTCTAACTGGTCCGTCCGGAGCGGGTAAAACTAATATTAAATCTATTTTTAATGAAATATTCAAAGAGCATCAAATTAAGGCGGTTTATATCCAGGGCGACAGCTTCCATAAATATACACGGGCAGAAATGGAAGAATTAGATAGAAAGATGAGCCCGCTGACCCATTTTTCTCCAAAAAGCAATCACTTGGACCTATTGGCAGATTTATTTAAAAACTTTTCTATTTCCGGTAAGGGGCTGACTAGAAAGTATGCTCATTCAGAAAAAGATGCTAGAAAGTTGGGGGTAAAAATAGGTTGTTTTTCAGAATGGCAAGAAATAAAACAAACCTATGACATATTATTTTATGAAGGATTGCATGGCGGCTACAAGGACGATGAAATTGACATCACTCAGTATGTAGACTTATTGATCGGGATCACACCTTCTATCAA
>MDTG01047493.1_pt1 | contig 14372 bp, 18 predicted proteins | sample 811421 | NCBI WGS metagenome assembly MDTG01 (sample SAMN05326645, study PRJNA326480) | marine metagenome | isolation source: seawater | place: Pacific Ocean: South East | collected 2011
AGATGATCCACAACGGCAAGGGCAGCCGCTCGACGATCATCTCCAAGGGCATTTCGGCCGGCAAGAGCGACAACACCTATCGCGGCATGGTGCGCGTGGCGGCCAATGCCGACGGCGTACGCAACCGCACAGAATGCGACAGCCTGCTGATCGGCGACCAGTGCGGCGCGCACACCGTGCCCTATATCGAGGTGAAGAACCCCACCGCCCAGATCGAGCACGAGGCGACCACCTCGAAGATCAGCGACGACCAGCTGTTCTACGCCATGCAGCGCGGCCTGGACGAGGAAGAGGCCGTGGCGCTGATCGTCAACGGCTTCGCCAAGGAAGTGCTGAAAGAGCTGCCGATGGAATTCGCCGTCGAAGCGCAGAAGCTGCTGGCAATCTCGCTTGAGGGGAGTGTGGGGTGATTGTTCAAGCGCTCATCTTCTTCGCAATTGCTGCCGGCTTCCTCTACATAGTCAGGCTACGAACGCGAACTGGATCTATAACCGGCTCGACTATCCCGGCTCTTGGGTCCGGGCGGACGACGCGTGAAAAGCATCCAGTGTTTTTCTGGTTCTGGAACAGCCAATTCGTCGGCGCCGCCATTCTCTCGGCAGCGATCGGGATCGTGTGTTTGACCGACACGATTGGATTGACTGCAGTGTTTGAAGGCTTGGCGAGATGACTGAACGCAAGACACTCAATCTCCGCGACACTTCGGACGCCGAAGCCCCCGCGCTCAAGAAGCGTGGGCGTGGCTGGGAAATCTCCGACAAGCGGCTCGACGCGTTGCACGATCGTGCGCGCGAGATGAAGCGCCATGCCTCCGAGGCGCACAAGGCGCTGGCCGAGCGGTTCTCCAAGGCGGACCTCGGTAAGTACACCTTCAAGCGGTTCGCCGTGGTCGGCAGCGCGATTGTCGACTTCAATTGCCACAACCTCGGCATGGCCATCGTGATCGACGAGGAAGGTGACGATCCGGCATTGAACCGCCGCCGCGACAAGTCGCTGGATGCGGTCGGCGTGAAGGTAATGCACCTTGCCGCCACCGACATCCTCGAGAACATGGACGACGTGCTTAAGCGCATCACCGCCGGAATGCGCCTGCGCATCGCCGACAAGGGCGAAGCGCGCCGCCGCCACGAAGCAGAAAACCCCCGGCAGACCCGCCCGCGCTACGACCGTGCAGGCAACGGTCCTCCCAGGAATGATCGTGGCGGAAAGCGGTGAGCCATGAGTGCGGCTATCGAGAAACTCGTCCGCATGGCGCAGGGGCAGGGCATGGCCGGCACGCTGGTCCACTGGACCAAGGCCGACGTGTGGACCTTCGAGGGCGAAATGCCCGGCGACATCATGCTGGCCGGCACGGCCGACCCGGTGCTGGACTATTTCTGGCAAGCGGCAAACGGGCCGCACCGGGCAGACAAGGGATTTATCGACGGCGCGGCCAAGGTTGCGATCTCGTTTGACAGACAGGAAAATGACGATGCTCAAGATTGAAAACCTCCACGCCGAGATTGACGGCAAGGAAATTTTGAAGGGCCTCTCGCTCGAAGTGAACGCGGGCGAAGTCCACGCCATCATGGGGCCGAACGGCGCTGGCAAGTCCACGCTCGCCTACGTGCTTGGCGGTCGTCCGGGCTACGAAGTCACGCAAGGCTCCGTTACGTTCGACGGCGAGGACCTGATGGACATGGAGCCGCACGAACGCGCGGCGGCAGGCATGTTCCTGGGCTTCCAATACCCGGTCGAGATTCCCGGCGTCTCCAACGTGCAATTCCTGCGCGAAGCTCTGAATTCGCAGCGCAAGGCGCGTGGGCAAGAACCGCTGACCGGCGGCGAATTCCTGAAGCTCGCCAAGGAAAAGGCCGGGCTGCTGAAGCTCGACATGGAAATGCTCAAGCGAAACGTGAACGTCGGCTTCTCCGGCGGTGAGAAGAAGCGCAACGAGATGGTGCAGATGGGCATCCTCGATCCTGCCTTCGCCGTCCTCGACGAGACCGATTCCGGCCTCGACATCGACGCGTTGAAAGTGGTGGGCGAAGGCATCAACGCCATCATGCGCAAGCCGGACAAGGCCGTGCTGCTGATCACCCACTACCAGCGCCTGCTCGACTACGTGCAGCCCGATTTCGTGCACATCCTTTCCGCCGGCCGCATCGTGAAGACGGGCGGAGCGGACCTCGCGAAGAAGCTGGAGGACGAGGGCTATGACGAGGTGATGGCGGCATGACGGATCTGCCGACAACCAGAGACGAAGCCTGGCGCTATTCCGATATCGCCGCAGTCGAGAAACTGGGCGCGGCGGCGCTCGATCAGTGGAAAGAGATCACTCTCGCCGCTGGCGAGACGAAGCGCCAATGCATGATCGTGGGCGGCGACGCGCCCGAACTGCACCGCATCCGCATCAAGGCGGGTGAAGGCGCGCGGGCAGAGTTGTTCGTCGTCATCGTGGGCAATGACTACGCCCGCGTCGAAGTGGAAACCGAGCTTGCGACTGGCGCCCATTTCGAATTCGGCGGCGTCACCATCGGCGGTGGCGACGCGGTGCGCGAATTCGTGACCCGCACGACGCACGACTTGCCCGAAGCCACGTCCAACCAGGTCGTGCGCGCCGTCCACTGGGGCGAGGCGACCGGCAATTTCCTCGGCGCAATCAACGTGGGCCGGGGCGGACAGCGCACCGACGCGGCGCAGGATTTCAAGGCGCTGGTGCTGGAAAAGGGCGCGGCCGCCAATGCCAAGCCGGAACTGGAAATCTTTGCCGACGACGTGAAATGCGCCCACGGCGCGGCCATCGGCCAGATGGACGAGATGGCGCGCTATTACATGGCCAGCCGCGGTATTTCGCCAGACCTCGCCAAGAAGCTGCTGGTGCGCGCTTTCATCGCCGATGCGCTTGCCGCGCTGGAAGATGAAGGCGAGGCCGAGCGTTTGCTGGAAGCGGCGCTCGATGTTCTGGACGATGCAGGAGACCGCATCGCATGAGCCTGATTGACGCTGCCACGAAGTCCCGCAAGACCGATTTCCCCGGCATGGTCACTGCCGATGGCCAGCCGTGGCACTACCTCGACTCCGCCGCGACGGCGCAGAAGCCGCAGGTGGTGATCGACGCGGTGTCGCGCGCGCTGGGTGCCGACTACGCAACTGTCCATCGCGGCGTCTATTCGCGCTCCGCCGAGATGACGCTGGGTTACGAGGCAGCGCGTCGCCGGGTTGCGGAATTTATCGGCGGGAAGGAGGACGAGATCGTCTTCACCCGCGGCGCGACCGAGGCGATCAACCTGCTCGCTTACAGTTACCCTGAAAAGGGTCGCGTGCTGCTGAGCGAGCTGGAGCACCACTCCAACACCGTGCCGTGGCAGTTAGCCGGGTGGCAAGTGGACGTATGCCCGATCACCGAAGACGGACGGATCGACCTCGATGCTGCCGAGGCCATGCTGACGCGCGAGCACACGATGGTTGCTTTCGCCCACGTTTCCAACGTGCTGGGCAGCGTAGTGGACGGAAAACGCGCCGCCCACCTTGCGCATGCCGTGGGCGCGAAGCTGCTGCTCGACGGCTGCCAGGCGGTGCCCCGCGTGCCGGTAGACGTGACCGCACTCGATTGCGACTTCTACGCCTTTTCCTCGCACAAGCTCTACGGCCCGACCGGGATCGGTGCGTTGTGGGGCCGGGCGGATCTGCTTGCCACCATGGCCCCCTGGCAGGGCGGCGGGGCGATGATCGACAAGGTGACTTTCGAAAAGACCACCTATGCCCCCGCGCCCCAGCGGTTCGAGGCGGGCACGCCTGCCATCGTCGAGGCAATCGGCTTTGCGGCCGCCTGCGAATACGTGGCGGATATCGGGCTGGAAGCGATCCACGCGCACGAGGCGGAACTGGTGCGCCAGACCCGCGAGGCTCTTCGCGGCATGAACGACGTGACGCTATATGGGCCGGACGACAGCGCCGGGATCGTCAGTTTCATGATGGACGGGGTTCACCCACACGATCTGGGCACCATATTGGATGAAGAGAACGTGGCGATCCGCGCAGGCCACCACTGCGCGCAGCCGCTGATGGAGAAGCTGGGCATTCCCGCCACCGCGCGTGCCAGCTTCGGGATCTACTCCGACGAGGAAGACGTCGCCGCGCTGATCCGCGGCATCGAACGCACCAAGAGGATTTTCGGCTGATGTCAAATCACGAAGACATGACCCAGAACGACGACAAGGATTTCGTGGCAGCGCCCTCGCCCACCGAGAACGTGGTCGAGAAGCCGCCGCGTGCCCGTGTGTCCGACGCGCCCTTGCCGGAGGAAGAAACGGCAGGCGAGAAGCTGGAGCGCAAGCGCGACTACCTGGAAGGTTTCCTGCAGAAGAAACCCGAGGGCGTGCCCGCTGGCGAACCGGGCGGTGAACTGCACCAGTCGGTGATCGATGCGTTGAAAGACATCTACGATCCGGAAATCCCGGTGAACATCTATGACCTCGGCCTGATCTATAATGTCGAGGTCGCGGAAGATGCAGACGTGAAAGTCACCATGACGCTCACCACGCCGCACTGTCCTGTCGCGGAAACCATGCCGAACGAAATCGAGATGCGCGTGATGGGTCTGCCCGGCGTACGCGATGCCGAGGTCGTGGTGACGTGGGACCCGCCGTGGGACCCCTCCAAGATGAGCGAAGAAGCCCGCCTCGAACTGGGGATGCTGTGATGACAGAAACGAAGACCCGCCCCGCCCCGAAAGCCGCCGTCGTGCTGACGCCCGCTGCCGAGCAGCGCGTGGCGGACCTGATGGCGAAAGCGCCCGACGACGCGATTGGGGTCAAGCTTTCCACCCCGCGCCGCGGATGCTCGGGTCTTGCCTATTCGGTTGATTACGTGACCGAGGAGCAGGCTTTCGACGAGAAGATCGAGACGCCCGGCGGTGTGTTCTACATCGGCGGTGCCAGCGTGCTCTACCTGGTAGGCAGCACCATGGATTGGGTGGAGGACGACTTCACCGCCGGTTTCGTGTTCGAAAATCCGAACGCCAAGGGCGCCTGCGGTTGCGGCGAAAGCTTCATGGTCTGACGCTTGTCGCCAGCCGAGAATGTCGCAAGGTTCAGGCCTCGCCGGTTTCCTCGGCGATGAATTCCAGCAGCGCCTGGTCGTATTCGTCCACTTCGCCGCTTCGGGCGATCTGCGCGTCGAGCCAGTCCTGCTCAAACGCCGTGACTTCGGCTTCCGCAGCGACTTGCTCTTCACGGCTTGAGTCGTTGTCCTTGCTGCCGAAAACCACGCCGAAAGCATTGGGCGCCTGCTTCGCCATGCGGCCCATGAACCTACCCACGCTGGCCTTGTTGTCGGCCACGAAGGATTCCAGCTCCAGCATACGCTCGCGGCTGATCTGGCCGCTGGCATGGGCAAAACCCATCAGGTAGTTGCCAACGCACTGTACGAACAAACGCTTGAATTCAGGCGCGTTGTCGTTCCCGGCAACCGCGTCCTTGATGCGGAACATCACTTCGGCTTCCCGGCGGCTGACCGCTGCGGGCCGATCGCTGGCCTGGCCGAAGATCACGCGGCGCATGATGCGGCATTCCGCGGCGCTGACGTGGCTGTTCGACAGCTCCCCGCCGCAGCGGGTGGGGCCAGTGCCTTCCAGCACTTCGCGCTCCATCACACCCAGCACGTAGCTCTTCAGCGTTTCGGGCACGTTCTGCGCGCGCTCTATGATGGAGGTGAGCAGTTCAAGCTCGGTCATGGAGCAGACCGCGCCGTCCGCTTCCACTTGCGCGATCAGCCATTCGGCTTCCTCGGCGCTGGCGAACCCGCGCGGATCGGTGCCGTTCAGCACGTAATTGCGGATCGCCTCGACGAAGAAGTCGGACCATTCGCGCGAGGGATTGTCGATGGCGTGCTGCGTGGCGAAGACCATTTCGGCTTCTTCGCGGCTCATCCGGCCATCGCCCCAGCCTTCGCGGCGCAGGGCCATCACTTCTTCCGAACTGATCGTGCGATCGGCAGCGGCGTGCCGGGCGATCTCGGCGAATTCAAAACTCATCGGGGCAAATCCTCCTGTGCGGTGAAGGTCATGCCGCAACAGGCTTAAATTCGCGTTACCGAGGCCCGAATTGGCCCCTCAGCGCCGCCGTGAAAGCGCCTGGATGCAGGCGAGGCGGTCGACCGCTGCCCCGTCGCTGGAGCGTCGCGCTTCCACCCAGGTCGCCACCGGCTCCGCGCCGGGCGACAAGGGATAGAGGTAGAAGTCGAGCACGCAGGCTTCGCCCCGGAACTGCAGCTTGCGCATGTCGCCCTCCGGCGTGTCCAGTCGTGGCTGGCCGAAGCGCGAGACGAGCGTGGAGGCAGGCTCGCGGATAAGTCCCGCCAGCCCCGGCCCTTCCATGATTTCCGGCATCCGGAAGCCCGAAGTGGGCGGCGGTACAGGCACGGGATCGGTCGGCGGAACCTGCCTCGGGTCGACCGTGATCGGTGGCGGAGCAGGTGCCTGTTGCCGGGGCGCGGAAACACAGGCGGAAAGGGTGGCGGCCAGCAGGAGGGCGGCACTCAGGCGCATAGGAGGCGACTTTCTACGGATTGGACCGATTGCGGGAATTGCGATGGACGAGGTGGGTTGCCGATGCCGCCCCCAGCACCGGCGCGAGGAAATTGGCAAACGGCACGGCCAGCATGGCCGCGATTACGCCGCCCAGCAGGAAACGCTGCATGCGGCTGACCGGCGCGCAGTCGCCAGCGGCGTGGCAATGGCGCAGCCAGACCATGTCCTGCAACTCGCGCCCCAGCAGCACGGCGTTCACCAGCAGGAACAGGGCGAAAGTGCCGACGCCGGTGAATAGCAGGACCAGCGCGAGCGGCAGCGCAACGAGGTTCGCCAGCAAGGCGCGCCCGGCGGCGGAGAGGGCGTTGCGCAACTGCTCTGCGAAAGGCAGGTCGCGCGCCATCTCGGCCTGCTGCGGATAGTGCCGGGCTTCCACCGCCTGCACCACCTCGTCGGCGTAGAACTGGATCACTGCCATGGCGACGATGCGCCAGGTGAGCCACAGGCCGATCACCGCCAGCAGCGCGGAAACGGCACCGCGCACCGCGCCCGCCCCTGCAAACAGGCCGTCCTCCAGCCCGCCCCAGGTCAGCAGCCAGTCGAGCGCGAACCACCCGCCCGTGGCGACGATCAGGAACACGACGATCGTCACGCCCAGGCTCTTCAGCAGGATGCGCAGCACCGCGCCGTCCGCGATCTGGCGAAGGCCCAGTGCCAGGGAAGTTGCAAGTGAACCCATCAATCCTTGCGATTGCGCGCCCTATCGGCCAAGTCAACGCCGCGTGGCGCGCCCGCACCGGAAAACGCGCCGTAGATTGTTCAGGAGAATGCATGACTGCCCCCCGTTACGACGTAATTGCCATCGGTAACGCCATTGTCGACGTGATGGCCCCCGCTTCGGACGAACTGGTGGAGGAGCTGGGCATGACCAAGGGCGGCATGACGCTGGTTGATGCCGACCAGGCGAAGGAACTCTACGACGCGATGGGCCCGGCGAAGGAAATCTCGGGCGGTTCGGCGGCCAATACGCTGGCGGGCCTTTCCGGCATGGGCGCGCAGTGCGCTTTCGTGGGGCAGGTGGCGGACGACCAGCTGGGCAACGTCTTCGCGCATGATATCCGCGCCGTGGGCATCGACTTCGACGTGCCCGCCCGCGAGGGCGAACCGCCGACCGCGCGCTGCCTCATCTTCGTGACGCCCGACGGGCAGCGCACGATGAACACGTTCCTGGGCGCAACGCAGTTCCTGCCGGCCGGCGCACTGAACGAGGAAGCCATCGGCGGTGCGGAGATTCTCTATCTCGAGGGCTACCTGTGGGATCCGGAAGAGCCGCGAAAGGCCATGCGCTCTGCCATCGCGACGGCAAAGCAGGCGGGCCGCAAGGTGGCCTTCACCCTGTCCGACGCTTTCGTGATCGAACGCTACGGCGATGATTTCCGCGCGCTGATCGACGATGGCCTGATCGACATCCTGTTCGCGAACGAGGTGGAACTGGGCGCGCTGACGGGCGAGAAGGATTTCGACGCCGGGATCGACGCGCTGAAGGACAAGGTGCCCACGCTGGTCGTGACCCGCAGCGAGAAGGGCGCGGTCTGCGCTACCGGCGGCGAGTTCTACAAGGTGGCAGCAGAGCCGATCGACAAGGTGGTGGACACCACCGGCGCGGGCGACCTGTTTGCAGCCGGCTTCCTGTTCGGCCACGTGCGCGGCGAGGAACCGAACCGCTGCCTGAAGCGCGGCGCCATCGCGGCGGCAGAAATCATCAGCCACTACGGCGCGCGGCCGGAAACGGACCTCGCCAAGCTGATGGCCGAAAAGCTCGGCTGAGCGGGCGACGGCGACTTTAGTTGATGAAATACATGCTGCGCGCGGGAGTTTTCGTGCTTCCATAGGCGCGTCTCGCGCGCGCATGCGAACGGACGCGGACTGGAAGGGGGGCGGACGGCGAGAAAGAGCGGGCGCGGCTGTGGCAGGCGCGTCCGTTGTAGGAAAGGTGCGGCCTTCCGTTTCTGTCACGAAGCAGCGCAGCCGGGAAAGGCCGCCAACATCTTCATTGAGGGCACCGGAAGAGCAGTTTAACCATTACCGGATGTCGACTGCGGGCATTGTCATACGATCATTGGATGAGCGGGATCTACCGGCCGCGTTGGCAATCCAGTCGGAAGCCTATCCTTCGTTTCTACAAGAATCGGCGGACGCCTTCGCGAGCAGGCTGCGCGTTCCGGCGACCTTCTGCCTCGCGGCGATCTCCGCCGGAGAGTTGGTGGCGTACTTGCTGGCCCACGGATGGCCTGCGGAGAGCCCGCCATCCATCGGGGCCATTGTTTCTTCCCCGCCATCCAGCGAAGTCCTGTTCATTCATGATCTAGCCGTAGGCTATCGTGGACGAGGTCTGGGGCTTGGAAGGAGGTTGGTGAAAAGCGCTTTCGAGCTGGCCACTCATCAAGGCATGACGCACGCAGAACTGATCGCTGTACAGGGAGCGGCGGCATACTGGCGTACCCTGGGCTTTTTCGATACCGAAGTCTCAGCCGAACTTGGGGCCAAGATCGCGGCTTACGGTCAGGACGCGCGATGGATGACTCGAAAAATCCCGGCCCTCGACAAGTTCTGAAAGAAGGACCATCCGCCACAGCACCAGAGGTGCCTACCCCTCGCGCGCGATCTCGCGCCAGCCGATATCCTTGCGGTAGAAGCCGCTGGGGAACTCCACGCGTCCCACCGCGGCATAGGCGGCGGCCTGCGCGGCGCGGGTATCGGCACCGGTGGCGGTGACGTTCAGCACGCGGCCGCCGCTGGCCACCAGCGTTCCGTCCTTCAGCGCAGTGCCCGCGTGGAAGACCTTGGCGCCCTCCCCCTCGGCATCGTTCAGCGCGATCGCGCCGCCCTTTTCCGGCGTGCCGGGATAGCCCTTCGCGGCCATCACCACGGTCATCGCGGTATCCTCGGCAAAGGTCGGTTCCGGCAGCGCGGCGAGCGATCCGCTGGCGCAGGCGAGCATGTATTCAGCGAGATCGCTTTGCAGCCGCATCATCAGCACCTGGCATTCCGGGTCGCCGAAGCGGCAGTTGTATTCCACCAGCTTCACGCCTTCGTCCGTCAGCATCAGCCCGGCGTAGAGTACGCCGACGTAGGGTGTGCCGTCCTTGCGCATCTGGCGCACTGTGGGGAAGACGATCCGCTCCAGCGTTTCGGCCACCAGTTCCTCTGTCAGCACGCGCGCCGGGCTGTAGGCGCCCATGCCGCCGGTGTTGGGGCCCGTGTCACCCTCGCCCACGCGCTTGTGATCCTGCGCGGTGCCGAAGGGGATCACCGTCTCGCCGTCGGTCAGGGCGAAGAAGCTGGCTTCCTCACCTTGCATGAATTCCTCAATCACCACTTCCGCGCCCGCAGACCCGAAGGCGCCGCCGAACATGTCTTCCAGCGCCTCGTGCGCGTGTTCCTCGCTCTCCGCGATCACCACGCCCTTGCCCGCCGCGAGGCCATCGGCCTTGAGCACGAAGGGCGGGGAGAAGGTGGCAAGCGCCTCTTTCGCCTGCTCCAGCGAGGTGCAGTGGACATAGCCTGCGGTGGGGATGTTCGCCCGGTCGCACAGCGCCTTGGTGAAGTTCTTGCTGCCTTCCAGCTGCGCGGCGGCTTTCGACGGGCCGAACACGGCGATATCGGCAGCGCGCAGGCTATCGGCGAGGCCATCGACCAGCGGTGCCTCCGGGCCAATCACGACGAGGCCGATGGCGTTCTCGGCGCAGAAGGCGGCAACCGCGCCGTGGTCCTTCTCGTCCAGCGTCACCAGCTGCGCGCACTCGGCAATGCCGGGATTTCCGGGCGCGGCGAACAGCTTGCCCCCATCTTCTGCGATGGCAGCGGATTGCGCCAGCTTCCAGCACAGGGCATGTTCACGGCCGCCTCCGCCCAGCACAAGGATATTCATGGCCGCCAACACTCCCTACGACGATACAGGTGACGACAGGCTCCTAGCGACCAGCGAGGCGGGCGACAATTCCGCACCGCTGACGATCACCGAGATTTCGCAGGCGCTGAAGCGCACGGTGGAGGACCGCTTCGGCTACGTGCGGCTGCGCGGTGAGCTATCGGGCGTGAAGCGGGCGGCCTCGGGCCATCTCTACCTCGCGCTGAAGGACGAGAAGGCGGTGCTCGACGGCGTCATGTGGCGCAGCGCCGTGCCGCGCCTGGCGTTCCAGCCCGAGGACGGGATCGAGGTGGTCGCGACCGGCAAGCTGACCACCTATCCGGGGCGCAGCAAGTACCAGATCGTGATCGAGCGGATGGAGATCGCGGGCGAAGGCGCGCTGCTGGCGCTGCTGGAAAAGACCAAGGCGCGGCTGGAGGCGGAGGGGCTGTTCGACCCCGCCCGCAAGCGCGCCCTGCCCTTCGCCCCGCGCATTATCGGCGTCGTGACGTCGCCAACGGGCGCGGTGATCCGCGATATCCTGCACCGGCTGGAGGATCGCTTCCCCACCCGCGTGATCGTTTGGCCCGTGCTGGTGCAGGGCGACGGTGCGGCAAAGCAGGTCGCCAATGCGGTTCGCGGATTTGGCGCGCTTGAACCGGATGGGTCTGTTCCGAGGCCGGACCTGCTGATCGTGGCGCGCGGGGGCGGCTCCATCGAGGACCTGTGGAGTTTCAACGAGGAGATCGTCGTTCGCGCCGTGGCCGAATCGCCGATCCCCGTGATCAGCGCGGTGGGGCACGAAACCGACACGACCCTGTGCGACTATGCCGCAGACCGCCGCGCGCCCACGCCCACCGCCGCTGCCGAAATCGCCGTGCCGGTGCTGCGCGAACTGGAAGCGACGATAGACGACCTCGCCCTGCGCCAGCGCAAGTGCGCGCTGCGCCCGGTGCAGCTTGGCCGCGAACGCTTGGCCGCGCGGGCCGACCGTCTGCCGAAGCTTGAGCAATTGCTGCAACCCCATGCACAGCGGCTGGACGAGCTTGGCGAACGCCTGCGCCGCGGGCTGGTGGACCGGGCGGCGAAGGGCCGCGAGAAGCTGGCCGACCTGCGCCTCTCGCCCGCGATCCTGCGCGGTGCCTTGCGCGATTCGCGCCAGCGGCTCGCTTCCGCGCGGCTCTCCCCTGCCCTTGTCACTCGTCCGATAGCCGAGCGCCGCGAACGCCTCGCGGCGCTGGAACGCCTGCGGCTCCAGCTCGACCCCAAGGCTCCGCTCAAGCGCGGCTATGCGCTGGTGAGCGCGGAGGGGCATCCGGTGGTGAAATCGCAGGCGGTGGCGGCCGCGCAGCCGCTGCTTACGCTGGAATTCGCCGACGGATCGCTACAGGTCGTGCCCGGCTCCGCGCCGAAGAAGACGCCAAGACGCCCGAAGGAAGCGCCCGAAAGCGGGCAACCCAAACTGCTGTAAATTGCGCCGACAGGCTCCACGCACTACATAGGCAACCATGTTGATGTCATCCTCCGATAAAGCCGCCACCCTGATGTACGGCCCCAATGGCTTTCGCGTCGTGAAACCCGGCCACTTCGTGGTCTGCGCGATGAGCGGCGTACCCGTCCCGCTGGAAGAACTGCGCTACTGGAGTGTGGAGCGGCAGGAAGCCTATGCCAGCGCGGAACTTTCCACGCGCCGCGCGCTTGAGGACCTGTGATCAAGGCCCCGCTGTTTCCTTCCACCATTGCCTGCGCGCTGGCCCTCGCCGGTTGCGCATCGCAGCCCGCCCATGCCGGTGACGAGCCTGCGCAGGCCGAGAATATTGTCAGTGCCAGCGCCCCTGCTGCCCCTGCGGCTGATCCCGCCGTGCAGGACGATTTCTCCTACGCCGGGGAACTGACGCAGGGCGGCTGGATCCGCGGGAAGGCCCCCAGCGGCGCGGTATCCGCCACGCTGGGCGAGACGCCGGTGAAGCTGGACGCCCAAGGCAGGTTCTTCGCCGCGTTCGACCGGGATGCCGGAACGTCGGAAATGCTGGTCGCCACCATGGCCGATGGCTCCATCGTGACCGAGGAACTGGCCGTCTCCCCGCGCGACTGGGAAATCGAGCGCGTCAACGTGGCGCGCCGTGCAGGCGGCTCGAGCGAGAGCTTCATGCGCCGCCGCCAGCCAGAACTCGACGCCATCTGGGATGCGCGCACCGCCGATTCGCCTGTCGACGGGTGGAAAGAGGATTTCATCTGGCCGCTGACCGGTCGCATCTCGGGCCGTTTCGGATCGCAGCGCATCTATCGCGGCGAACCGGGCAGCTACCATTCGGGTATCGATATCGCGACGGGCGGCAGCGGCGACCCCTTCGTGGCGCCCGCCAGCGGCGTGGTGACGCTCGCGGTGGAGGGCTTCAGCCTCGAGGGCAATCTCCTCATCATCGACCACGGAGCGGGCCTCAACAGTGCGTTCCTGCACCTGTCGGACATCGCCGTGGAGGAAGGCGACCGGGTGGAGCAGGGGCAGATGCTGGGCCGTATCGGTTCCTCCGGCCGGGCGACGGGGCCGCACCTGCACTGGAGCCTGAAATGGCATCTCACCCGCCTCGACCCCATCCTGTTCACCGGCCCCATGCCCTGATCGCGGCTGGCCGGGCGTGAAGAGAAGCCGCGTCGCAGCAGCCCTGCTACTTGTCCTGGGAACAGCGCCAGGCACGCTGGTCCGAACATCGACGCCAATCGAAAACGCGGGCCCCTTGCTGGCCGAGCCCCTGACGATTCCGCAATCGGCGGAGCAAAGCGGCGTCGTGGCCGAGGCCTTGTGGGAGATCGAGGCGCGAGGCATCGGTTTCGGCGGCTTTTCGGCGTTGCTGTCCAGCGATGATGGGCTCCGCGCCTTCTCCGACCGGGGTTGGACGCTTGCCTTCGACGATCCTTCAAGGCCCCGGCCGCAGTTTCGCCTGCACGAGATCGGAGTAGAGCCGGGATATGGCCTACGCTTCTTCGATATCGAATCGGCCGTCTCCGCGCCCCGCGGCGAATACTGGCTTGGCTTCGAAAACCATCACGGCCTGCAGCGCTTCACTGCGGCCGGTATCCCTGACGGGGTGCGTGACCTTGAAAAGGAGGTGAACTGGGCCGCGAACGCCGGCGCCGAAGGCATGTTGCGCATGCCCGATGGCCGTTTCGTGCTGTTTCCCGAATGGGCGGACGAGGGGCTGATCTTTTCCGGCGATCCCGTGGAAGGGGCGCGGTGGCAGACGTTCGAACTCGACTGGCCGGTGCGCGATCACGGCGTAACCGATGCAGCCCTGTTGCCCGACGGACGTGTGCTGGTCCTGCTGCGGGCAGTGGATATGACGCTCCCGCCGAAGTTTCGCACGGTGCTGGCTATCGGGGAGGGGGGCGCCATCGAGCCAGGAGCGCGATGGTCGCCCGAAGTGCTGGCGAACCTGGACGCCATCTTGCCGAGTGAGAATTTCGAAGGAATGGCCGTTGAGGCGCGGCGCGACGGGCCGCCGGCAATCTGGCTCGTATCGGACGACAACTTCTCTGCCTTCCAGCGGACGTTGCTGGCCAGAATCAGTCTACGTGACGCGCACGAAAAAGCGCGCGAGGAACCGTAACCCCGCGCGCTTTTGGGCGCGCTTTTCGCGATTTTCAGTGCTGGAAAGCGCCAATCAGGCGGCTTCGCTGGAAGCCATTGCCTTCTTCAGCTCGCGCTTCACTTTCAGCGCGTTGCCGGAAAGCTTGTCGTCGCGGGTCTTCAGCAGCCAGTTGTCGAGACCGCCGTTGTGCTCCACCGAGCGCAGGCCGTGGGTCGAAACGCGGAACTTGAAGCTGCGATCCAGCTTTTCGCTGATCAGCGTGACGTTCTGCAGGTTCGGCAGGAAGACCTTCTTGGTCTTGTTGTTGGCGTGGCTGACATTGTGGCCGACCTGGCGGCCCTTGCCGGTAAGTTCGCAGATG
>MDTG01093930.1_pt1 | contig 14371 bp, 13 predicted proteins | sample 811421 | NCBI WGS metagenome assembly MDTG01 (sample SAMN05326645, study PRJNA326480) | marine metagenome | isolation source: seawater | place: Pacific Ocean: South East | collected 2011
AATTTTTATATTTTCACAATCACTTCCACTAAATGGAATTCTTGAAATTTTAATATTTGCACTAGGTAGCAAGCTAATAATTTTTTCTCTATACCCTTCAGCGGGCACATAAATAATGCTGGCTGCAGAAAGTGAGAACTTGAACAAAAATCTTGCAAATGGATAGAGAAGAAATACAACAGATCTTATAAAAAAATTTTGATCATTTGCTTTTTCAAGAAAATAAAAGGGCCACAGATCCCTGACTTCAATAAAAAATGAGGCGCCTTTAATCTTTGTTATTACTGCGCTAGATACATTACAAAACATATTAGGCCATGACGAAAAAACAATATCATTTTTTGATAGATGGTAACTTAAATAAACAAATACCTTCATACCAAATTGAATATCACCAATAAGTCTAGTAATGGAAAAGTTTTTCTTATAGCCAACAGTTTTAAGCAATCTAATTTTTGATGAATTAAAGTTTATTTCCTTAACAGACTTCCTATGCAATTTATTGAAATGATCATAGGTTGAAGTTAAAAAAGTAACTTGCTTTACTTCTCTTAAATAATTAAAAATTTGGAGAGATCGAAATGGCCTAAAGAATTTATCTCCCGGCAAAGGCTCTGATTGTCTAATTTGAAATATCATTTCTAGTTATTACATCTTCCTCTCTTAGGTTAATAAAAATAAAATAAGAAAATATTGTTAGTAAATAAATAGTTCTGTGTGAAATGGATTCCTGAAAAAAACTACACAAGAGTATACCTATATAAGAGCTAAAAATTGCAAGAGATATTGTCGTATCTATTTTAAAAGATCTTACCAAAAGAAATAAATAAAATAACAAATTTACAAATAGTCCAACTAAGCCTTGCTCTACAAGCAATGTAATCCAAAAACTATGTAGATTAGGGCCTGTGACCAATAAAGCATATAAGAAATTATTTAATAGAATTGGTGCTGAGGCAAAGCCATAACCAAATACTGGTTTTAGCTGAAATTGTTCGATACCCCAAATCCAAAGGATAAATCTAGGATTGCTTGTCAATGAGCCTCTGTTTTGAATCAGGTCGAAAATAGGCGAGCTATCAATTAAGAAATAAATCAAAAAACCAAACAGGATTATTAAAGGGAATGCGATAATTGAGGTGATATTAAACGATTTGTGAATTTTCAGTGTTAACAAGAAAAATATAGCTAATGCTGCGATACCAGCTGCTATACCAGATCTACTTATAGTTAACAAAAGACCTATAAAGGTTAAGAATAAAATAATTAGATAGATTCTTTTTAATGAGATTTTATACAAAGCAAAAATTATAGGTAAGAAAAAAGTGTACACAGTAGCAAGAATGTTTGGGTTAAAAAAAGTACTGCCTGATCTGACAAAGTTCCCTATACCCAAACCATCTACTAAGCTATCTGAATCAGGATTAAAAGGTGCAGAGGCAAAAGAGAGTGAGTTCCATAAAATAAAGTCTGGGTCAAAATCAAGGAAAAGAAAAGAAACTATCACTAAGACTTGATAGAAAAAAATCACGACTACGCATGATACAAGAAAATATACTATCGAGAATATATCTTTTTGATTAAAACTAGAAAAAACTTCAATGAGCTTAAAGGTGGTTATGAAAATTAGAAAGCTCTTCAATACGCTTGAAATAGAATCGTTATAGATATTTGAGTAATACACATTTTCTGAGTTAGTTGAAAAAATAAAAACTAAAGTTGAAAGTAATTTTGATAAAAGGATTAATAGCAAAAGCCAAATAATTGGTTTTGAAGATACTGGTAATCTTTCTCTAATAATATCTTTACGAGGTGAGATAATTGCTACTAGGGGAAGCAAAAAAGCGAGCATTATTATTACCACATCCACTAATGGCTGCTCAAAAAACCTTATAAGAGGTAAAAAAGAAATTAAAAAAAGAAGCTTAACTCCTAACCTTTGCAAATTAATTGCCATTAAGCCTCCTTCCTAAATAAATAAAAGCATCTTTAATTCCAACAGCATTAATCAATGAAAAAAATACGAGAATATTTAAAAAATATCGTGGGATAAATCTAATACTGGCTTGATAGGCAGTGAACTTCTCAAGTTGCTGCATATTTAAGTATTTCTGAGCTACCTCTCTTGGATTTTCCTTATAGGCAAAAATGATGCTTCTAAATAAAAAATTTGAAATGAACCTATCCATTGATAAATGTTTTTCTATCTGGGCACTAAGATCTTTAGAGCGATCAATATTATTAAATATAAGAGTTCTTGCTTCGATATTTTTTTCCTTATTCAGGGATTGATTAGTCTGATCTCTGACTAATTGATCTCGAATGTCATCTTTCCTCCATGTAAAAAAAGATAAAGGAAGTATCTTAACCTTTGTTTTGTTTAGCAGTACCCGTAAATACATTTGCAAATCTTCGCCGATTCCACTTTCATCAGTATATAAGTTTGTCTTGGCAAACCTAGCAGATGCACAAAATGTAGATGGATGGAAATGACTAAGTGGTAGTTGTCTGCAAAATAAAAATTCTTTTGGCAAAGCCTTCTTGTTTAGTTCAATGCTTTTTGAAAGCTTATATTCTTTCTTACGACCTGTAAGTATATTTTGAAGAGTATATCCAAAATAATAAATGTCACATTCACTCGCATTATTAATATGATTAAATAGTAGAGATAAAGATTCATCATTTAGTAGATCATCATCTCCGATTAAAATGATGTATTTTCCAGAAGCCTTAGAGATTAGAAAATTTTTATTTTTTCTTTCACCAAGATTTTGTTCTTGAAAAAAAAATCTTACTTCTTGTCTATCAATATATTTCTTTGAAATGTTCTTAGTCTGAATTTTTTTTGGAGAACAGTCATCAGAAACTAATATCTCATAGTTATTAAAGCTTTGATTTATAATTGAATCAATTAAGTTTTCGAGCTCTTCGGGCCTGTTATACGCAGGTATTAAAATTGAAAAAAAGAGCTGCATAGAATTTACTGATATTTATCTTTAATAAATGACTGAACAATATTCTCTATGGGCTTATAACCATTGATAGGAGTAAATAAGTTGGAGAATTTTTCCTTACTCTTGTGTATGGGTTTGTATTTATTTAAAAAAAACTCTATGTTTAAATCATTCTCATTATGCTCATCTTTGTTAGAGTATTTGTAAATTAATGCCAAAACATAATTCAAATTAACTTTTTGAGGATTTGAGACATATATAGTTTTATTAATAATCAAATTGTTGGTTAAAGACGAAGTTATACATTCGATTAAATCATACACGCATGTAAAGCTCATTGTTTCAGTATTAGATAGCTCATCGAAGCCAACCAATTTTTTCATTGCAAATATCTTGTGAGTTAGGTTTGTAATGACATGCGACTTACCTGGTGAAAAGACTTCATAGCTGGAAACAAAGTGACTTGGCCTAATTATTGTAAAGTTTACTTTTTTAATCTCGCATATTGATTTTACTAATTCTTCGCTAATAAACTTTGCGGCACCATAAGTATTATGAGGGTAATTTACTGGAGTCAATCTAGATGTATCTCCTTTTGTAATTACTGCATCAGATGAAATAAAAATAAATTTTTTTACATCTGACATTAAATGCAAAACATTTAGAATTGGATGGAGGTTTAAATTAAATGATTCCTCCTTATCATCAAGCCCAGCCCAAAAAGCTGCGGTATATAAAATGATATCTGGTTTTAGAGATCTTAATGTATTTTGGATAGAGCTATAATTAGTTAAATCACATTCAACATCATCACCTTTAGCTCTTGAAAGTCCATAAATTTTCCATGCTGGGAAAAGAGATTGAAGACTTTCTTTTAAAGGATTACCTAATGCACCTGATGACCCTATCAATAATACTTTCATTACTTTCTCCCAAGAATAGTAACAAATTTTTTAAATTCTGAAGGGCGCATTGCATCAAATAATTGTAAAAAAATAATATAACTGAATAATCCTATTCCGGTAAGCGCAACAAAGATGGTTAAATTTAAATTCTCAGTGTCGATATTGTAATTGCTCACAGCAAAATAAAGAGAAAACTTAATAAGTATGTACATAAAAATTCCGCTAACAATAAACTTGAATATTCTTTTGTAGTCATACTGAAGATCCCATTTGTTTTTAAAAAATTGATGAATGTATACAAAGGCTATGGAATATGAGACTAATGTTGTGATTGCCGCAACCAAAATACTTTTAAAAATATAAAGCAATACAAAATTCAAAATCAAGTTAATAGTTGAAGCTAATATATTTACTTTAAAGAGTATTTTGGTTTCCAACAATGCAATGCTTAAACAGCTATATAAATAGATCATTCCAAAAAATACAACAGCTAGACTAATAATAAAAGCTGCCCATTGTGAAAGGGGATAATTCTCCATAGTAATTAGTTCAACCAAAATATCTCCTACTGCTAGCACTCCAAAACAAAAGCCTATCGATAATACTAGGTATAGATAAACGAAATCTTTAAAGATTTTATGACCGTCACTAGTTTTTTTTTCATCAATAAAAATAGAAAGCTGTTGAGGTAAAATTGTGCTTACAGCTCGACAAAACATTAATGGGATTGTGCCAATAACATAGATAATGTTATAGAGGCCTACTGAAGCTATTGGAAGGAATATAGCAATTATATACCTATCTGCAGAACTCAAAATAAAATCCAGAACAACATTTAGAGATATGGGTATACCAAGTTTTATTTCATTAATTACCTCCCTGATATTAACGTTAAATATTTTTAAGCCAATTTCATTGACAATGATGGATCCAAAAATAAAGAATACACAACAAAAACCGATAATTTCTGATAACAATAGAATGTGTAGATCTATTTTTCCAATCGAGAAGATTTGGTAGATAATCACAGCAATTGCAATTCCAGCTTGAATGATATTGCCAATACCCATCCTTATAGCTCTTACAGAAAATCTAAAGTAATTGATTGATTGTGAGTAAAGAAATAAAAAAAATAAGTAGCTGATAACAAGTGTGATATTTATAGAAGAGTAGTCTTTTAGAAATGTTTGAAGAATGCTATCTCCAAAAATATAAATCACTCCAATTATAAAAATTAAAAAATAAAGATGTACAAAAAACTGTGAATAAAAAATCTTTTGTTTTGTACTACTTAATGATGAGTTAGGCATATATCTCTGCATGTTGATCCCTATGCCGAAGTTACTTAATGCATAAATTAAATTAATCGATGTAATCAATAGAATATATACACTGTAGTTTTCAATGTCTGCAAATCTGATAATGACAGGTGCTAAAATAATTTGCTTTAAAGAAAACAAAATATTGGTGACAAATATAAAAAAATACTGGTGGGAACTGTAATTGTTAGATGAGGTCAATTAGTATTAGATTCTATATGGGGTTTAGGCATTGGTAGGATAAATTTTCTTAGACCTGATTTAAATTCTTTTGATTGAGAAAAAACATTAAAAAAGTTCCAAGAAAGAAGTAAATAATAGTCTGGTTCATCTACAGAAGCTTCTGGCAATATTTGTATTCCGGTATTTGGTATAAATTTAAAATACTTCAGATCATTTACTTCAACAGAAAAATCGAGATGTGTAGAATTAAGACCGCAATAATTTAATAAAACAGTTCCCTTTGCAGGAGCGCCATATGCTGCAATTGTTTTTCCCTCCTCTTTCAATTCATAAATTAATGCAATAAGTTCCTCTTTTAGGTGTTTGATTTGATTATTAAATTCTTTATATTTATTTACTGTATTAAACTTTTCGAGTTCTTCATTTTCAATCATTTTGTTTACAATTTTATTAATTGAGAACTGATTTTTATGGCCAACAAATGCAACAAATGATCCCCCATGAACATTTGCCTCTTCTATATCAAAAATTTCTAGATCATAAATATCTAAAAGTGTTTTAAGGTTACCAACACGATAATAAAGCAAATGTTCATGGTACATGATGTCAAATTCTTTTAGATTTATGAGGTTAGGCAAATAAGATGCTTGTATTACAAAAACTCCGTCTTTAGACAAGATATCTTTAATACCAGAGAGAATACTGTGAAGATCTTCTACATGATAAAAAACATTTGCCGCCGAAATTACTTTAGGCTTTCTGTATTCTTTTTGAATTAAGTTTGCAGTTTCTTTGTTAAAAAAACTATTCAGTGTATTGATTCCGTTTTTTCTAGCAATTTCTGCAGTGGTCTTAGATGGCTCAATACCTAAAACTTCAACATCGAAAGAATCAAAACATTTTAAAAGAGTGCCATCATTACTTCCGATATCGATTACAAGCTCATTTTTAAGAATAACTCTTTTTGAAACCGATCTAGCTACATCTTTAAAGTGCTTAATGATGCCTTTGTTAGAACCCGATAAATATGTATGGTCTGAATACATGATCTCTTTAGGAACAGTATATTTCACTTGCAAAGTAGTACAGTCGTGACAGTAACATAATACGAGCGGATAAAGATTTTCCTTACCCGTCATTTCCTTTTCAACAAAATCATTGCACCAAGGTTGGTCACCCAGATCAATAACATCTTCAAGATTCTTTGAATTGCAAACTCTGCAATGCTTAATGTTCATTTTTTTCCTAAATAACTAGATTCTCTAACTCATAAACCTTAAATGACTTTAAGGCATTATCATAAATATTAGTAATATTTTCATTATCTTTAATTATGGCCTGAACCTTTTCTTTGAAGTCTTCAAAGTCATTAAAAAAGATGGATGCATTAATAAGATTTTTATCTGGCTGATAGATTTCTGGATAAAAAGCAGGTTTTCTAACTCTAATTGATTCAACAATTGTACTTGTAAGCTCTCCACATGAGTAGTAATCAATATTGATGGGAGCAATAAAAAAATGCGTCCTTTTTAATATATCTAAGTAAGTTTCTTCGGGTATTCGCGATCTAAAGAATTCAATAGGAAAACTATTTTTAGACAATTCTTCCAAATGATCAATATAGGCTTTAGCGTAATCCTGTCTATCATTTTTAGGTATTGATGAGAGTATAGTTAGATGAAAATTCTTAAAGCCTTTCAACCAAAGGTCATACATTGCATTTGTAACGCCATAATGGTCTCTGTTAAATTCTCTTATTGATCCTGTCACAGTGAAATAAATAACATCATCCTTACTTGGACTACCAACGCTTTTTTGGGTTATTGGAAGTGAAAAAGGCAATTGAATTATTTTTCCATTATAGCCATTTGATAATGCAAACTCTTTGGCTTGATGTGTATGAACTATGATTCCATGAATCCGATTCTTTAATATGGATAAAAAAAACTTCGAATAATTATGGTAAATAAGATCTCTAAAGCTTTTAAATCCAAAGAAAGCATACTTCTTTCTAAAAAAATCAGACACCCTTCCAGCTCCAAAAAAAGTGATTACATTAAATTTAATTAACCAAAAAAGAATTATTCTTTTTCCTTGGACAGTATTGACGAATAGATAATCTGAGCCATCTATTTCTTTGCGGGATTTAATCAAAAAATTAAGATCACTTTCATCAGAACCCTTTACCCTCCAAACTATATCAAAGTCATTGAGTAAAACACTTAAATCTTGGTATATCCTCTCTATTGTGTAAACAATGATTTTATTATCTTGCTTGTGCAAGATTCTGCACAAGGTCTCAACAAAGATATGATGATCATATATCTCAACTATTGATACAGTTTTATTTGAAATCATTCTAAAGTGCTAACTTTTAAGGATATCAGCTTGAATCATTTCTTCAGCAAGACTTTCAATATCATACTTGGGACTCCACCCAAGAACTTTTTTTGCTTTAGATGCATCCCCTAAGAGGTTTACAACATCGGAGGGTCTAAAGTAATTACTTGAAACTTTAATAATTTCCTGGTCAACAAGTATTTGATGTTCTTTATTGGTAATTTCCGATATGTAACCAATTTCATTAATACCATTTCCTCGCCAAGCTATCTTAAAACCAAGAACCCTAGAACATATCTCAATAAACTCTCTTATAGAATATTGTTGTCCTGTAGCTATAACAAAGTCATCGGGTGCTTGATGTTGAAGAATAAGCCACTGTGCTTCAACATAGTCTTTAGCATGACCCCAATCTCTTTTTGAATCTAAGTTGCCCATATATAAAGTTGATTGTTTTCCTTTGCAAATGCTGGCAAGGCCTTGCGTAATTTTTCTAGTTACAAAGTTTTCGCCTCTCCTTTCAGATTCATGGTTAAATAAAATACCATTTGAAATAAACATGTTATACGCCTCGCGGTAATTTTTAGATATCCAAAAGGCATAAAGTTTTGCCACGCCATATGGTGATCTTGGATAAAAAGGTGTATTTTCAGACTGAGGTACTTCTTGAACATCACCATAAAGCTCCGATGTAGACGCTTGATAAATTTTAACTGAACTTTCCATGTTTAAGAGTCTAATTGCTTCAAGAATTCTTAAAGAGCCAAGGCCATCTACATTTGCAGTATATTCTGGAGTTTCAAAGGAGACATGAACATGTGATTGTGCAGCAAGATTGTAAATTTCATCTGGCTGAACTCTATTAATAATATTAACAAGCGATAATGTGTCAGTCATATCACCATAATGCAATATTAATCGCCTATTAGATTCATGATGATCTGAAAGAATATGATCAATTCTTGCAGTGTTAAATAACGATGATCTTCTCTTAATACCATGAACCAGGTAACCTTTTTTAATTAAAAATTCAGCAAGATATGAGCCGTCTTGACCGGTTATACCTGTTATAAGAGCAATTTTTTTCTTCATTATTCGATACTCGACATAGTTACAAATACTGTTTTTTAATGTCAAAAAATTCAGAATTTTGGTCTCTTTCTGAAATCACAAATTCAAAATTTGATGGCCATTCTACATTTAATACCGGATCATTCCAACGAATACAGTTCTCAGCTTCTTTATTGAAATGCTCAGTTATTCTGTAAACTATTTGAGTATTATCTTCAAGCGATACAAATCCATGTGCAAAGCCTTTTGGAACCCAAAGAAAAAAATTATCATTTTCACTCAGTCTAAATGTAGCATGTTGACCAAAGGTAGGAGAATTATTTCTTATATCTACGCAAACATCCAATACAGATCCTTTATCAATACTTATAAGCTTATCTTGTGCATGAGGTTTGTTTTGGAAGTGGAGCCCTCTTAAAACTCCCTCCATGCTATAGCTCACATTCTCTTGGACTATTTGTATTTTTCTATTAAATAAATTGCTAAAAAACTCATTATTGAAACCGATTATGAAACTTCCTCTAGCATCTTCTATAATTTCGGGCTCGAAAAGTATTAAATCCTGAATAGGTTGGTCAATAATTTTCATTTGTCAAAGAATTTCTTGGTGGTGCTTTCAATATGTTTTATTTCATCCTCTGTCAAAGAGTCATGAATTGGAATATTTAAAGCATGATTAGAAAATACATCTCCATTTGGGCATTCCCTAGAAAATTTCTTATATATTTCTATCAAATGTATTGGGAAATACCTCATGGTGCTATAGATATTATTTTTTAAAAGAAAATTTGCTAGGTCGTCTCTTTGTTGTAATAGTATTGTGTAGAAGTAATTAGATAATTGATCTGTCAAAGTCGATTTTAGTATTTTTACACTTGGAAATTCACTAAATAACTCATCGTAGCGAGCTTTCAATAACATCCTTTTTTCAATTTTGTTTTCTAATAGAGGTATTTGTGGCAAACCTATTGCAGCGTTAATGTTTGTAAAAACAGATCTTCTACCGGGAGAATTAATCTGATATTCCCACCAACGTTTATTTCCATGAGATTTGTCAAGACCGCTTTTTTCCTTAGGGTCTAGTCCGAGATACATATATGACTTAAATTCTAAAAGAGCTTCACTGTCTGGAATATAGACACCGCCTCCTTCACCACATACAAGTTGCTTCATCGCATCGAAAGACCAACAAACAAAATCAGCCTCTTTATGATTTATTTCATTATTTATAAAAGTTCCAAGGGCACCTGCAGAATCAATAAAAATTTTTACAGAATCGCCTACAATTTTTTTTATATGAGGAACATTGCAAGGTAAGCCACCATAATCAGTAATAAAAATTGCAACAATTTTTTCATCTACGATTGTTTTATTCAGCTCATCAATCAATATATTTCCATCATCCAGTGAAATATCTACAATCACTGGTATTAAGTTAGAGTTTAAAATGGCTGCAGGTATTGCCGGAAATGAGTTAGTGGGAATGAGTACTTTTGATCCTGCAGGAAATTTAAATGCCTTAAACGCTCCGAAAATTGCGTCAGAACAAGATGAAACTGTATGAAATGATTCAGATTTAATATTTAAGTAATCGCATAGATTGCTCTCGAACTCTTGAACATATTTACCTCTACCCAACCAATTGCTCTGAAAAACCTTTTCAAGATTTTTAATTGATTCCTCTGGAATAGATGGCTGAAATATATTAATCATTTTTGTTCAAAAAGCTAAAGTATTCCTCCAACGCATTATTAGGGTATGACTTTATAAGGTCAATTAATTCTGACTTTGAAATCCACTTATTATTAAATGCTATTTCTTCAAGACATGCTATTTTATATCCTTGAGCCCTTTCTATTGTTTGCACATAATGAGAGGCCTCTAGCATAGAGTCTGGTGTTCCTGTATCTAGCCATGCAAATCCTCTCCATAGTTTTGTGCATTTAAGTTTTTTTCTTTTAAGATATTCAAGATTAAGGTCAGTTATTTCAAGTTCACCTCTTTTTGAGGGAGTCAGATTTTTAGCAATTTTTGTAGCATCGGAATCGTAAAAATATAATCCTGGAATAATATAATTCGATTGCGGATTCTTGGGTTTTTCATTTATATTAAGAATGTTGTTTTCCTCATCAAACTCGATCACACCAAATCTTCTTGGATCTTTTACATGATAAGCAAACACATGTGCGCCATCAGAAAAATTTTCAATAGTCTCCAATAGAATTGATCCAAAATAATGGCCAAAGAAGATATTATCTCCAAGAATTAATGCTACTGATTCATTGTCTATAAAATCTTCTCCGATGATTAGAGATTCTGCGATACCATTTGGCTTTTCTTGAATCTTGTAAGAGATCTTTATTCCTAAATTACTTCCATCATCAAAATGTCTTTGGTAAAGCGGAAGATTTACTTCATCACTTATAATCAAAATATCTCTAATACCAGCTAGCATCAAAACTGACAAAGGATAAAAAATGAGAGGTTTGTCATAGATTGGCAAAAGATGCTTTGAAACAGCATTTGTAGTGGGCCATAATCTAGATCCTTGGCCGCCAGCTAATAATATACCTTTCATATGGATTTGCTCTTGTCATGATTATCTATGAACCATTTAATAGTTAAAGATATTCCTTGAGAAAAAGAGTGTTTTGGTTTCCAGCCAATTTCATTATAAATTTTTGATGTATCAATTGAATACTTTAAATCATGACCAGGTCTATCGCTAACAAACGATATCAATGACCTAAAATCAAAATCACCAGAAGAGATGCTAGTAAAGTGATCACAGATATTATGAACAACATCTAAGTTAGTCATAGGGGAGTTTCCTCCGACACAATAATTTTTACATCCATCATGAGTATTAACTATGTCAATTAAAGCTTCGATATGATCTTCTACATATAACCAATCTCTAATTTGATTGCCTAATCCATAAATGGGTATTTCTTTTCTATTAATGCAGGCCAAGATTGTCTTTGGGATAAGTTTCTCAGAATGTTGATGTGGGCCATAATTATTTGAGCAGTTTGTAATAATTGTGTTTAAATCATATGTCCTAGCCCATGCTTGAACAAGATGGTCAGAGGCTGCTTTAGATGCAGAATATGGTGAGCTTGGTTTAAAGGGGCTACATTCAGAAAATTTTTCATAATCACAATCCGCTAGATCACCATAAACTTCATCAGTTGAAATATGAAAAAAAGTTATATTTTGCGAATTAGCTCTATTAAATTTCCTAATTGATTCAAGCAATGAGAATGTACCGCTGATATTTGTCTGCATAAATTCTGATGGAGAATCAATAGAGTTATCGACATGAGATTCAGCAGCAAAGTTAAATATTAGGGTGGGACATGTTTTATTCACAATCTCAAATATTTCATTTTCTGAAGAAATATCTGATTTATAGAACTCTACTCTGGGATGATTGATAAACTCAGCATATGAATTGGGATCGTGAGCATAAGTTAAGCTGTCAATCAAAACTAATTTTTTAATATTTGATTCATTATTAAGAATTCTGCGGGTAAGAGCTGAACCAATAAATCCACATGCACCTGTAATCAAAATGATCTTATGGTCATGAAACATTTATTAAATTTCTTTTAAATGTAAATTAAAGGGTCTTATTGAAAAGCTAATTTCTTTATTTGCTAGCCTAAGCAGAATAATAACTATAGATAAAAGTATTACTGATACAAATGAAAAAATTATACACATTCTTGCTCGAGCCGGCTTTGATCGTTTATCTGGAATTCTTGGTTCATCAAGATACCTAAATGCATAGTCATTTGTTACAGAGGCCATTGTTAAATCTTTATAATTTCTTTCCATCAGGCCAGCAATTAGCGCTCTCACTTCTGAAATTGAGTTCTTACTTAACTCATTAATTAAGAATTGATTAGATTCCATGGCTCTAACTTTTGCTCTTTTCATTAAAAAAAAATTGAGTTCTTCAACAACCCTTTTTAGCCAACTATTAGCTACATAGGGAGATCTATGATCAATTGAAATATCTACCAGACTTGTTTTTTGGTCGTAAAAAAACTTTAAATGTTTTTCATTGAATTCTTGGTGAGCCTCAAAAATACTTGGCTTTGGGCTACCATTCCTAAAATCACCTACCCACTTATTATTCTTATAGATATTTTCATCTAAAGTATAGCTTTCACCAGAGATCTTTTTGATGGCGTATAACTCAATTAGAAAGTTTTCATCCGAATATAAAACCTCGAAAAAATCTAGCGATGTAAGTGTCTCAATTGTATGAATAATATCTTTCTCTTCTTCACTTGCTGGAAGATTTATACCAGCAAGAGATGCTAAACCACCAATTCCGGAACCAGATATTGAAGAAGAATTTAGCTTCTTTGAGGGCATAAGGACAGCAGATGAAGTGTAAACGTTAGTCAAGAAAAGAGTAAAAATGGCAAATAAAAAAGTAAACAAAAATGTTGAATATATTATTAAAATTTTTTGATCCCATATTAATAGAACAGCTTCCTTGAAACTTATAGCATCAGAATCAGAATTGCTTAATTTATAATCTTTTATTTCCATGAAGCGTGTCTTTCAAATTTAAGTTACTATTTTATTCTAAATGTTATTAAAATACACATTTACGGATTTGCAATAAAATGAAAAAGAACAGTATTCCAAAAATAGGAGTTATAGGTAAAGGTTTTGTAGGGGCTGCGACAGCGAATGGTTTTTCAGCTGGAACAGGATTCAACTCAGAAATAAGGATTTTTGACAAAGACGGCTCTAAAGGAACTCATACTTTAGAGGATCTTATAGATCATAGTGAAATAGTCTTCATATGTGTTCCTACGCCTGCTCACATAGATGGATCTATAGATGTCTCAATTATTGAATCTGTATTTAATGAAATTAATGACATTAAATCTGATAATAAATTATCTATAGTCTTTGTTATTAAATCAACAATAGTTCCCGGAACCTCAAGAAAAATTCAAGAAAAATATAACAAAATGAAGATTGTTTTTAACCCTGAATTTCTTACCGAAAGATCATCAAATTTTGATTTCATTAATCAAGCTAGAATAGTGCTTGGTGGAGAGGAGAGTAATACTAAGAAAATTAGAAATCTTTATGAAGATAGGTTTGGATTGTCAACATTAATAATTGAAACTAATTTTGAGACAGCAGAATTAATAAAATATGCTTGCAACAATTATTTCAGTCTGAAGATTTCTTTTTTAAACGAACTTAAGCTTTTAGCTAACAAAGTAAATGTTGATTGGGAAGTTCTCATCAATGGATTTGTTTCTGATGGGAGAATTGGACATTCACATTTAAATGTTCCAGGTCATGACGGTTTATTAGGTTTTGGTGGTGCATGTTTTCCAAAGGATATTCAGGCTATGATTAAGTTTGCTCAAAGTCATGGTATCGAAATGAGAACTCTTGAGGCTGCATGGGAAACTAATTTAAATGTAAGGCCAGAAAAAGATTGGGAAAAACTATTGGGAAGAGCTGTTTCTCACAAAAGTGATGGAGGCTGAAGCCGGAATCGAACCGGCGTACACGGCTTTGCAGGCCGCTGCATAACCACTCTGCCATCCAGCCAAAG
>MDTG01237578.1_pt1 | contig 14367 bp, 14 predicted proteins | sample 811421 | NCBI WGS metagenome assembly MDTG01 (sample SAMN05326645, study PRJNA326480) | marine metagenome | isolation source: seawater | place: Pacific Ocean: South East | collected 2011
CCACGTTGATAGGCTGGATGTGGAAGCGCAGTAATGCGTGCAGCTGACCAGTACTAATAGCTCAATTGGCTTGATTTATGCACTGAAAAAAATTTAAAAGAAAATTGATATTATCTTATAGTCGGTAAATTTTAGAAAATTCAATACAGTTGTACAAAATTCTTTTTGAACTATCGATTTTAAACCAGCAAATTTTAATATAAAGAAATACACAGTATTGAAAATGTACAAAACAAAGATAATTTGTGAGCTAGGTATTAATCATAATGGTTCAATTAAATTAGCAAAAAAGTTAATTGATACAGCTGAGATTAGTAATTGTTGGGGCATTAAATTTCAATATAGATCCAAATCCCAACTGAGATTATCCAAAAATAAATCATCTGATGAAATTGGAAAAGAAATTATAAACTTAGAGATTAAAAAAAATTACTTAAAGCCATCTGAAATAAATTTACTTTCAAAGTACGCAAAAAAAAAAGGCTTAAAAGTAGGAATAAGTTTTTTTTCTAAAATTGATTTTATAGATTTCAAAAATCTAGACATATTTGATTTTCTAAAAGTACCATCATCAGTGGCTACTGATTTTGAACTTTTGCGTCTTTTTTTTTCAAAAAAAAAGAAAGTTTTTATCTCCACAGGGGGAAAAAGTTCAAATGAAATTAATGAGCTAATAAAATTTTTAAAAAAATTTAAAAAAATTAGTTATTCAATATTTCATTGTGTATCGAACTACCCATTATTCAACGAAAATGCGAAGCTGAGTTTTATCGATACTTTGAAAAAAGAAAATCCAAAATTAGAAATTGGATATTCAAGTCATGAAGATAATATTTATAACTGTATTTTTGCATTATCAAAAAAAATTGATTATATTGAAAGACATATAACACTCGATAAAAATAGCAAAGGACTTGATCATTCTAGTAGTTCCGATCCCAAAGAAATTTACGATTTATCAAATTTTGCAAATAAACTTCATTTAATTAATAAGAAAATAAAATTTAGAGAACTAAATCAAGGTGAGGTGATAAATATCCAAAATCTTGGATATTCATTTTATTTTAAGAAAAAAAAAGAAAAAAATTCAATCCTAAAAAAAAATGATTTATATCTTGATTCGCCTAGTATAGGCATCAGTTCAATAGACTTGAATAATTTTTTAGGAAAAAAAATTTTAGATAATGTTGATAAAGGCTCTCCATTAGTTACAAGTTTATTTAAAAGGACTTCTCTTTTAAGAGAGCATAAAAGTTTTTGTAAAAAAAATCTAATTTCATTTCCAATAAGAGAAAAAGACTACCATTCTATCTCAAAAAATCTTAAAACCAATTGCTATGAGTTTCATTTCACTTTTCAAGATTTGAATAATTTCGATGTGAAAAATATTGATCAAGATTTTATAAAAAATAATATCTTTTCAATACATTTACCTGACTATATTGATCAAAATAATTTAATAGATTTTTTTTCAAAAGATAAAAAAATAAAAACAAAAAGTTTCTCTATATTAAGTAAATGTATAAAAATTTCTAAAGACTTAAAAATTATTAATAATTCAGAATGTAATTTGATAGTTTCAATACTCAATCATCAAAATGATGAAAAAGTAAATTTTTACAAAAAAGTAAAAATCCTTGTTAATGAAATAAATACCAAACATAATATCAGTCTTTTACCTCAATGGCTGCCAGCTATAGCCTGGTATTTTGGTGGTTCACATTATACAAATACCTTTAGTAATCCTGATGATTTTGATTTTTTGCAAAAAATGAATATTAAAATTTGTCTAGATGTCAGTCATTTAATTTTAGCATGTAATTATTTTAAAAAAAGTCCTGATATAATTTTCGATAAAAATAAAAATCTATTTCAACATTTTCATTTAGGAGATGGCAAAGATTTTGATTTTGAAGGTATATTATTAGGGAAGGGTGATATTAAAAGAACAAAATTGTTAAGAAAGATATTTAATATTAAAGATAAAATTAAAGTAATTGAAACATGGCGAGGTCATTTGAATAATTGTGACTATTTTAAAAAAGATTTAAACTATTTAATGAAATTTATTAATCATGAAAAATAAAAATTTCAAAGAACTAATCTGAAAAAAATTTTAAGATTAAATGATTTTTAAAAAATATGTAAATTATGCTAAGAAAAAAGTATATAAATAATAATTATGTAGTTTTGATACCTTTAAGAAAAGGTTCAAAAAGAATTAAAAATAAAAATTTTAAAAAAATAAATAACATTCCTCTTGTTAATTATACCTTAAATGTTTGTTTAAAAATTTTTAATAGAAAAAATATTTACTTCACTTCCAATGATCCGCAGGCTTTTCGTTTAGCTAAAATTTTAAATTTAAACTGTGTTAAAAGACCAAACAATATATGTACAGCTAATTCTAGTACAGAAGAAGCTGTTCTACATTTTTTATCTACCTGTGAAAAAAAAAAAATACCAAAAAATATTGTTATTCTCCAAGTAACCTCTCCAATGAGAATAGCAAAAGATATAACCGAGTGTATTGAAAAGTTTAAGAGAAAAAAATTGGATAGTATTTTTTCAGTTTTTAAATCAAAAAGCTTTATATGGAGTAAAAGAAATAAAAAATTAGTTTCATTAAATTTTAATTTTAAAAATAGACAAAGATCACAAAACCTTGAATATCTATATCATGAAAATGGTTCAATATACATTTTCAATTCAAAAAAATTTCTCAAACATAAAAATAGAATATTTGGAAATTTTGATTTTTTCGAAATGGATGAAAAAAGATCCTTGGATATAGATGATATGAATGATATTAAAAAGTTACAACAAAATCTTAATGAATAATATTCTCTTAAAATCAATAAATCAGTCTATAGAATGCAAAAAAGAATTATTAAAAGAACAAAATCAAATTAATAAAATAATTAATTTAATTTATTTGACAATAATTAATGGAGGAAAAATATTTTTTTGTGGAAACGGTGGATCAATGTCAGATGCGCAACATTTAACAGCTGAATTATTAATTAGACTGCGACCCAAAGTAAATAGAAAACCAATTGCTGCCATATGTCTTTCAATGGATAGTTCTAGTATGACTGCATGCAGCAATGATTACAACTTTGATAAGATATTCAGAAGACCCTTTGAGGCATTAGTAAAAAAAAAAGATTTATTAATTGTAATAACCACTTCAGGAAATTCAAAAAACATAATTGAAGTCCTTAAATCTGCTAAAAAATCTAAAATAAAAACTATTGGTCTACTGGGTTCAAAAGGTGGAAAATCAAAAAAATACTGTGATGAAAAAATTATAGTTAACAGTAGTAATGTTGCAAGGATACAAGAAACTCACATATTTATTGGGCATTATATTTTAGAAAGTGTTGAAAATTTATTGATAAAAAAAAATAAAATTTAATTTTATGTAATCCTCAATTTTTTTACTTTTTTATTTATATTAATAAGAAAGTTTTCCTCTAATTTTGAAATTGTTGAGTAGTTATTAAAATATTTTATTTTATTTCTATTCTGTGAGTCTATTTTAAATATTTTTTCTGAAAATTTACTAGCATACGGAAATTTAAAAGAATTAATTAATTTTTTATTTTTAAAACTTTGACATGAACCGTCATAAAAAATCTTAATTATATTTTTATTGTTTGAAGTAAATATATTTAATTGATGATACCTAATAGAATTTTTATTAATAATTTTAACTTGGGTGTTACCAAGTTTAAAATTAATATTTCCTTCTATTTCATTAAATCCGCTTCTTTTAGATATTTTTAGTTTGAATTTTTTTAATTTGAAGTTTTTAATTTCATAATTACCTGCTAGAGATGAAGAAATATCCAAAAAATGAGTTACATTTGAGAGCATTTCTCCTTTTCTCACAATAAATTCAATTTTTTTTATTGTAGATTTTTTTGTTTTTAACTTAGATCTTATTAAAATTTCATTTCCCCAAGAGTTTACAAAAATTGAAGAATTATAATTTTTGATTAAATTTCTTGCCACAACATAATGATATTTTTTTGTATATAAAAATTTTTCTAAAATGATCCATGGAATTTTTTTATTTAATACCTTTCTAAGATAAAATAATCTACTGTCTGAATTTGCTGAAATTATTGCAATTGAAAATTTTTTTTTTTGAGTTTAAATTTGATAAAAAATTATATTTATTTTTTTTATTAAGCTTTTCAATTAATTTTAAATTTTTTTCGTAAATAAATACTTTATAATTTTTTTTAGTAATAAAAGATTTATAGTGAGCTTGACCGATATTACCAAATCCTATAATTAAAACATTAGAGGTTTTCATGTTATGAATTTATCAATAGTAGGTACTTCAAGTATTGTCAAACAACATATAGTTGCTGCTGTGGCAAATGGTTTTACTTTGGTAGATATATGCACCACAAACAAAAAGTCTAAAAATTTAAAAAAATTGTATAAAGATTTTAAATTTAAAAAAAAATTTTACTCAACTAATGAAATGTTAAGGTATCATAAATCAAATAATATTAAGTGTTTTTATCTGATAGCATGTCGTATTAACGATTTAGTTAAAATTTCAGAAACTTTTTTAGAACAAAAAAAAGTTTGTTTAATAGAAAAACCTGTTTCAATAGAGCTGAAAAAAATAAAAAAACTTCTGAAATACGAAAATCAAATTTTTGTAGGATATAATCGTATTTTTTACTCATCAATTGAAAAAATTAAAAAAATGAAAATGAAAAATAGGCTAATTAAAATCCAATCAATTGAAAAAAACAAAAAAAGTTTTTTAGAAAACTCATGCCATATTATTTCTATTATTAATTATTTATTTAATATAAAAAAAATAAAAAAAATTGTATCAACCAAAAGTTTTAAAATTGTTACTATGGAAGATAACTTTAAGAATTTTTTTGTTATGCATATTTTCTTTAACGCGAATAAAAATTTTAGTATTGAATTTTTTGGATCTAAAAATAATGTTAAATTAAAACCAATAGAAAAATTATTTAAATTTGATAAAATTAAAAAAATTCGAAAATTAAACGAAAATTTTTATATAGAAAATAAAAAATTAATGTTGAATGAGTATAATACAAATAAATTTAAACCAGGTTTTTTTGAAATGTGGAAAAATTTTAAAAAATTTACCAAAATTCAAAATTCAGGTTTAATAAGAACTAATATCAAATTTGCAGAAAATGTAATGAAAATTTCAAACAAAATAATAAATGCTTAAAAGAGATAAATGATTAATTTTTTAATTACAAACCAAAAAAATAATACTAAAGATTTTTTTTATAATTTATCTCATTGCCAAGACTATCAATTTTTAATTGATAAAAAAATATACAACGGAAATTCTCCAAAAAAAATTATTTATTATACTGGTGATGGAAATATTGATTTATCCAATAATAAAAATAAATTATATTTATCAGAAAGATTTTTTATTTTTGATCAGACAAAAAAAAATAAGCTTAAAATTACAACTGATCATTTTTCTAAATTTGATTTATTTTATTCTTTCGATAAGAACTTTTTTTTTATTAGTAACAATTTCGAAATAATTTTAAATAGAATTAAAAATAAAAATATTGACCAAATTGCTACAGCGCACGCACTTAATGTATTGGGCATAAGACCACCCAAAAAAGATACATTTATAAAAGAAATTAAAAGGCTCGGAATAAATCAAAAAATTTTAATTGATAAAAAAAAAATCAACATAACTGAAAACAATTATATTCCAGAAAATACACATGAATATAGTGATCAAAAAATAAAAGAGTATTTTCATATCCATAAACATTTTTTTTTAAAAAAGTTGGGTAAATCAAAAAAAAGTATTTTTATGTCATCAGGATTTGATAGTTCATTTCTTGCAGCTTTAAATGTTTCATTATATGGAAAAAACAATCTTAAGGGTTACACTTTAGTTCAGAGATTTTCTAATAGGAGTAAAATTTACAACAAATTTGAGATTGAAAGAATTAAAAAACTAAAAAAATTTTTTGATATTAAAATTAAATTTACTGAACTGAATTTAGTTGACGATTTTCAAAAATATTCAGAAGAACTTCAAGTAATCTCTAAAAAGAATATGCTAACAAATACTATTGCTGCATTTATGCACAATAAACTTTCTCATGCAGTCAAAAATGATAATTTTTCAAAAAATGTAATCGCTGGAGAAGTAAGTGATGGAGCGCATAATTTTGGATTTTCTCAATTTTATACTTTAATTGATCATGAATCCCAAGGATTTAGGGAATATGGAGATAAAAAGATTAATTATCTTTATTCACCTACTTTTGCAAAAAAGATCTTAAATCAAAGTTATAAATACGACGCAATCTTTAAAGAAATTAAAAGCAGAACTGATTTGAGTGTAAAAAAAAAAGATAAATATGCAAATATTAAAGAAGTTTTTTTTGAGTTATCTAACTCTTTATTTAACACTAATAGCAGAATTCCTTTAAATGCAAATTATCCATCATATTTCAAAAAAAATATTATTGTAAATTTAAATCGTCAGATTCAAAAAAACTATTTTAATAAGGTAAAAATTGAATCTTTTGATCAACTTTACTCAAGTTATTTATATTTGTATAGTTCATTTCACTGGCAAGCATCCACAATAAACACAATGTATGCTTATCCAAATTCAAAAAATCTTAACATGACTTTACCATTTTGGAATTATGAATTGATAAGTTTTTTATCTAAAATGCCTGAAGATTGGGGAAGAGGATTAGAACTTAGGAACATTAAATATCCCATGAAAGAAAGTTTCAGACGTTTTTTAAAATTTCCAAGTGATATTTTAAATAAGGGTCATCACTCATATCTTTATGACATTAAAAAATATTCAGATCCAAATTTAGAAATTTTAATTAGTAAGAAAACAAAAAAATTTGTACTTAGTATCTTTAATAAATATCATCCGTGTGACTTATTAGATAGAAAGTTCTTTGATCAAAATTTAATATATAAAAAAATCTTAAATTATAAAAATAATAAATCTTTTAATGGAGCTGAAATTTTTCGATTATATAATATAAGTAAATTTTTTTCTGATATTAATTATTAATGTATGAATGATGGAAAAATATTTATCTTAATTAGCTCTTGGCAAGATGTTTCATATGCAATTTACTTAATAAAAAAAAAAAAAATTAAAAATGTTTATCTAATTTTTTTTGATAAAACTATTTTAAATTTTTTAAAAAAAAATTTTATACATAATTATAAAGTTTCATATTTATTTATTGATGTTCCATATATAGATTTAAGTTTAAAATTAAAGAATATATTTAAAATTCTCTATTATCCAGTTAGTCTTTATTCTTTTCAAAAAAGAATTTTAGATAATATTAATTTTAATAATAAAATTATTTATACTTTTGGAAATGAAATTGCTTTTAAAAATGCAATTTTTCTGAGAAATTCTAAATTTAATAAAGTTTATACATATGATATTTTAAAATTAAAAAAAGAGCTGTTGAATAGTAAAAATAATATACATAGTAAATATTTGAGCAATATTTCTATTAAAAGAATTAAATTTATTTGGCATTTTCTTTTTTATAATTTTGTAAGCGGAAATAATTATAAATTTTGGTTCAATGGATCAATTTATAGATATTTTAAGTATAGGAATTTTAAAAATGAAACTTATTTAAGTTCAGAAATATTTAAAGATCACAATTTTACAAAAACGATTAATTCTTTAATAAAAAAAAAGAGAGACAAAAATTCAGTTATTCTACTTTTGGGAGACAACCTAAATAATGCGCAAAGATTTATTAATCAACTTAATGTATATTTTAAATTATTAAAGATAATGAAATTAAACAAGTTTAAGATCTATTTAAAATTTCAACCCGATATATCTGAAAAAGATTTTAAAATAATTAAAAAAAAAATAATTTCTCTTAAAAAAAATAAATACACTTGCAAAACATTCACTCTTGATAGGTTAATTCCAATTGAATTAATAGATATAATACCACTTTATTATATTGGATATGATTCAGGTGCTTTCAAATTTTTAAATCCAATGAAAAAAAATATAGTTATCAAATCAAACAAATTACTACATAATAGTTATAAAAAAATTTATTATAAATACGCGAGAAAAATAAAAGTGATGGAAGAAAATCACATAATTAGTAATTAGTTAAGATATGTCAAAAATGTTGGCTGTAATTTTATGTGGTGGCAGGGGTACAAGAATATCTAAATATACTCAAAAAACACCAAAACCAATGATTAAAATTACAAAAAAAAAAAATTTTTTAGATTTTCTTTTAAAAAATATATCAAGGTTCAATTTTGATAAAATAGTACTACTCTGTTGTTATAAAAAAAATTTATTCTTTAAAAAGTATCATAATAAAAAAATTAATGGTGTCAAAATATTATGTCAAAATGAAAAAACCCCTCTTGGAACTGGTGGTTCATTAATAAATATAAAAAAATATAATTCTGATTTTTTTTTATTTAATGGAGATACTTATTTAGATATTAATTTTTTAAATTTAAAAAGTAACATTTTTAAAAAAAAAAATAAACTTATAAATATAGCTTTATGTAAAAAAAAAGGTAAACGATATCTTAATCTAGAAACAAATAATAAAAATGAAATTTTTTCAAAAAAAAATAGCCATATAATTAATGGAGGAATTTACTATATAAAAAAAAGTATTTTTAAAATTATCAAAAAAGATTTTTTATCTCTTGAAAATGATATAATGCCAAAATTAATTAATCAAAAAAAAATAATAGGAACAAAATTTTTTAATAAATGTAATAGTTTTATAGACATTGGTACTTATACGGATCTATCAAGATCTAAAACAATCGTACCAAAACTTGATAAAAAAAAGGCAGTCTTTTTAGATAGAGATGGTGTAATTAATTATGATTATAATTATGTTTATTCAAAACAAAATTTTAAATGGAAAAAAAATGTAAAAGAGGCAATAAAACTTTTGAATGATAATAATTTTTACGTATTTATTGTGACAAATCAATCAGGAATTGGCAGGGGATTTTACGATGAAGATGATGTTGTCAAATTACATAAATGGATTAATTTTGAATTAATTAAAAGTTCGGCTCATATTGATGAATTTTTTTATGCCCCATATTTTAAAGACAGTAAAAAAAAAACATATACGCTTGGAGAAAATTTTAGAAAACCAAATATTGGGATGTATAAACTTGCAATGAAAAAATGGAATTTTAATAATCATAGTTTCATGATTGGAGATCAAGAAACAGACCGTATTTTTGCAAAAAATTGCAAACTTAAGTTTTTTTTATGTAAAAATAATAATTTATTAAAAATAGTTAAAAAAATAATTATAAAAAATTAATATGAAAAAGATTATTAAATTAATAAATTTTTTTGATTTAAAAGTAAAAAAAAAACTAATATTTTTATGTTTACTTATTTTATTTACCTCATTTTTACAACTTCTTGGTTTAACTTCAATGATACCTGCAATTGCAATTTTGAGTAATGATTCATTAATCTTTGATAACAAAATTTTAAATTTAATTTATATTTTTTTTGAATTTTCCGAGGTAAACAGTTTTAAGATATTTATTGTTTGTATTTCTTGTATTTTTATTTTGATTACCGTTTTAGTAAATTTCATCACTATATTTTTTCAAAATAAATTTGTGTCTTTAATTTATTATACTTTAGAAACAAGTTTTATTAAAAATTATTTGAATTCTACTTACAGTTTTTTCAAAAATAAAAGTAGTAGTGAAATACTTTTAATGATTAATCAATTTTTGCCTCAATTTAAAGATTGTATAGTTGGTAATTTAATTAATATTTATTCTCAGACAGTAGTTTTATCATACATAACAATAGGTTTATTAATTTGGAATACAAAAATAACTTTTTTTTTAATAAGCATTTTAGGTTTTTTTTATATTATTTTTTATTTTCTTATCAAAAAAAGATTAAAAAAAATTGGAGATAATCTTATTCAAATATCACTTGAAAAAAATAAGTATGCTTTTGACTCCTTAAATAATTTTAAGTTTTTGCAATTTATAAAAAATACTGAATTTTACATAGATAATTTTAAACATAAATCTAATAATGCATATAAGCTATCACTAAGAAATATGAAATTGATGTTACTTCCGAGAAATTTCTTAGAATTAATTCTTTTTTGTGGAGCTATGATTTTATCATTATTTATATTTTTGATAAATGATGGCGAAAGTCACAATTCTTTTTTGTCATTAAGTGTATTTGCAATTGCTACCGTGAAAGCATTACCAGCCTGTAATCAAATTTTCCTTAATTTTTATAATTACAAGTTATATTTGCCTGTGTTAGACAAAGTAATAAATGAAAAAATTGAATTAGAAAATAATTTAAAAGAAATTAATAATAATAATGAAAAATTAAAATTTGAAAGAGATGTAGTTTTTGAAAATATTAATTTTAAGCACGTAGAGGGAGGTTTCTCTTTAAGTAATATTTCATTGAATATTCAAAAGAATACAATTATTGGCATAATGGGAAAATCTGGCTCAGGAAAAACAACCTTGATTGATGTGTTGTGTGGTTTACATGTTTTTGAAAATGGAACAATATTTATTGATGGAAAAGTTTATGAAAGACAGCAACTAAATTTGTTGAGAAAAAGTATATCTTATGTTCCACAAGACATATTTTTAGTTGACTCGAGTATTAAGCAAAATATTGCGATAGCTAACAATGAAGATGATATAGATATGGATCTTTTAATAGAGTCTTCTAAAAAAGCAGAAATATATGATTATATTAACAGTTTAGATGAAAAATTTGAAACATCTGTAGGCGAACAAGGATATAAGCTTAGCGGTGGACAAAAACAAAGATTAGGTATTGCTAGAGCACTATATCAAAAACCAGAAATAATAATTTTTGATGAAAGCACAAGTGCTTTAGACTTTACGACTGAAAAATTATTTTTAAAAACTATGGAAAAATTAAAAAAAGAATTAACTTGTGTTTTCGTTTCACATAAAATTGAAACAATGAAAATTTGCGATAAAATTATTTATCTTAAGGATGGAAAAATTATAAATACAGGTAAATATGAAGAAATTAAAGAAAAATATTTTAATAATTATTAAGAAATTTATTATCGCTAAACTGATAAATTCTTATTAGCTCTTTAATTCCTTGATCTAAATTTATAGTAGCTTTAAATCCTTTTTTTTCAATTTTTTTATTTGATACATAATAGTCTCTTTGGTCTGGATCTTTTTGATTTGTTGAAATTTTAATTTTCAAACTTGGTAAATATTTTTTTATTTTTTTAGCTAATTGAATTTTTGTTATATTGGCATTAGACAAACCTAGGTTATAGACGTTACCTTTAAGCTTTGAGAAATTTTCTATTGCAAAATTAATACCATTTATAATGTCTTTTATGTGAATAAAATTTCTCCTAAAATGTGGTTCAAAAATGTCTAAATTTTTTGTAAAATATGCTCTGTGAACAAAATTGTTAACTATCAAGTCAGTTCGCATTCTGTATGAGTATCCAAACACGGTTGCCAGTCTAAATGCAATCGAATTATCATGTTCCATGATAACTTTTTCAGCCATATTCTTTGTTACACCATAATATGAGACTGGATTAAGAGGACTGTTTTCATCACAGTAACTATTTTTAGAACCAATTCCATATCCAGAATTTGTAGTTGGGTAAATTATTTTTTGGTTTTTTGAAATAATTTTTTTAATATATTTAATCGAATCAAAATTTAAAAGTTTAGCTAGTTTTTTATTTTTAGCACAAAGTGGCGCTCCTACTAAAGCTGCCAAAGGAACAATAATATCATTTTTTTTAATAAGATTTTTTAATAGAGCTCGATCTAATATAGATTTGTTTATTAAGTTGAAATTTTTAAAAAACATCAAATGATTAAGTGAATTTTTATCATATTGGAAATTATCAATTACCGTTACTTGATATTTTTTTAAGACAAGGTCGGTAGCCAACTGACTACCAATATAACCTGCTCCACCTGTGATTAAGATCTTTTTCATAAAATATTATTTATCTCTTTTACTTAATATAAATTTACTTGAATTAATAGGCCATTTAAACTTAACTAGTTTTGATTTCCAATTTAGTGATATTTGATCTTTAATATCGGAATATTTTCCATTATATGATAACTTATAGTGAAACACACACTTATTACTTAAACAAATAAATGCACTTAAGAATTTAGGAGGAATAAGCACACTTCGTTTATTATTTTCATCTAAAATTAAACTACGTTTCTTTAAATAATTTTTAGATTTTTTGTTGTAATTGATAATAGCAAGAAAAACTTTACCATATACGCAAGTAACTATTTTTGTTGTTTTATGATCTCCATGAAATCCCCTAAATACATTTTTTTTTGAAATTGAAAATTTATCATGATTAAATATTAATTTTTTAAAACTATTTTTTTTCCAGGTTGTCCAATAATCTCCTCTATTATCTCTAAAATATGTATTTTTAAAAATTTGTATTTTATCAGGATCTAAATTGAATTTAATACTTTGCATATCTGTCTAATCTTTGTTTTTTTTAGTGTAGGATAATTTCCAATATAATACCCAAAAAAATGGACATGATCTGTATTTAAAAATTTTTTAAAATAGTTTTTTCTAAAATAATTTCTTAAATATGGTTGTCTTAATTGATTTCCACCCCCTACGTTTCCTCTTCTAAATTCTATGTTATAAAATTTCATTTTTTTCTCTAATTTATCTCTTAAATTTAAGTCTTGTGACTTTAATATTAAAGGAAATGCATAATTAGAATTCCCCTCTAAATCAAAATTTGTATAAAATTTTTTTTCATCAAGGTTTTTTAAAAAAAACAAAAAATTAGAAGATCTTTTTTTATTATTTATATTTAATCTTTTTAATTGAGATATTCCTAAAACAGCTCCAATCTCATTATTTCTTAAATTATAGCCAGGTAACATAAATATAAATTTTTCAGAAAGATCTTTATTTTTTAATTGTATTCTTTTTTCAATTTTCCTATCACCAATTTCTCTCAACATACCGTGTGATCTAAACATTCTAGCCAAGTGGTAAACTTCTTTATTATTTGTACAAACCATACCACCCTCAATAGTAGACATGTGGTGAGCATAATAAAAAGAAAAATTTGATATTAATCCAAATGTTCCAAGTTTTTTTTTTTTTAAAAGTTGCTCCATGTGATTCACATACATCTTCTAATAATATTATGTTTTTTTTTTTTTAAATATTTTAATAATTTGTTTGATAAACCATTAAATCCTTGAGCATGAGTAATGAATACAGCTATAGTTTTCGAGGTAATTTTTTTAATAATTTCGTCCTCGTTTGCAGACAAATTATTTAAATTAATGTCAACAAAAACTGGTTTAAATCCATTTTTTATAATCGAAACAATATCTGAAATCCAAGTGAAAGCTGGAACTATAACTTCTCCATTTTTATATAATTTATTTAGTGTTGCTAAAGTAATTAAATTTGCGGAAGAACCAGAATTTACAAAAACGCTATATTTAACTCCCAACCACTTAGACCACTTTTTTTCAAATTCTAGTACCTTTTTATTTTGAGTAAGAATTGGTTTTGTTTTTAAAAAATTTATTACTTTTTTAATATCTTGATTTGTAAAATTATTTTCCATTAAAGGATGATCTATTTTTTTCATATCAATAATTTTTTTGTTTTATTTATAAATAGTCTGACAACTTGTAAATAGCTAAAATAAGGAAATTTCAAAACTTCGAACATAAAATTAAATATAGAGTTCAAATTAGAATGCTTAAAATTTAGGGTAAGAATTTGATAATTATTAAATATTTTTATGTAGTTAATTCTTGTTGATAAATTAATTTCATAATTTTTAAAGTGATTTTTTTTCTCAATTCTTTTGTGGATTTTATTTGCAATGTGTTTTATTAATTTTTCTTCCTGATAGTCTTTTAAAAACAATTTAAAACCATTATTTCCAATTATTTCTCTTTTTTTTACATTTTTTAGATAATATTTAACTTTGTGAAGTAAATCTTTTTTTGATTTAAAAAAAACTAAATGCTTATTCTGTTTAACTCTTTTTTCCAAAAACATTTTTTCACACAACAAAAATGTACCACAAGAAAGATAATCATTAATCCCAACTGTTTGAGTTTTTATAAATCTAGACTTTGGGTCAATTCTTAAAGGATGAATATTTTTTTTAATATCACGACCACTAAATCTTAGAGCTATTTTACTTTGACTAATTTTTTTAAAATAATTTTTTTTTACTTAAAATTCCATTTGTTGATCCAGGACCG
>MDTG01093044.1_pt1 | contig 14366 bp, 16 predicted proteins | sample 811421 | NCBI WGS metagenome assembly MDTG01 (sample SAMN05326645, study PRJNA326480) | marine metagenome | isolation source: seawater | place: Pacific Ocean: South East | collected 2011
GATTATACCTAATATTACAAGTGTTACAATATCTTCTAATAATGCTACAAATACACTTGCAAAACCTAATGATGTTATAACATTAGCAATTACTTCAGATGAAGACATTACGGCACCAACTGTAACATTTAGTAGTGGTGGAAGTGCAGTAACAAATAATGTTAATGTAACGGGAAGTGACCAAAGTTATACAGCAACATATACTGTAAACGAAGATGATGTTGATGGTTTATGTAGTTTTGCTATTACAAATTATACCGATCTTGCAGGTAATGCAGGTAATGGTGTAACATCAGTAACAGATACTACTGAAATTACAGTAGATACAACAAATCCTGCTGTAAAAACATTAGTTATGAATCCAACATCAATATCTGCTGGACAATTTACAACATTCACAATAACATTTACTGAAGAAGTAGTAGGATTTGCAGTAGGAGATATAACCCCAACTAATGGAGTATTAAGTAATTTTGATACAAGTGATAATATTGTATTTGTAGTAAATTATACCCCCAATGAAGGTTTTACAACAAGTTCAACAACAAGTGTTATAGAAATAGGCACTGATTATACAGATATTGCTGGAAATCAGGCCACTACAAGTGCAGCATCTTCAACTGAATTAACAACTATTTCAGAAAGTCCAGAGGTTACAAATATATTAACAAATAATATTGATAGTAGTATATCAAGTTCTGATATTACAACTGTTGTTGATACAGATATAGCGGATCCTGGCGTGGATGCAACAATTACACAAACAATAGATACGGATACTACATTAGATTCATTGGATGCAGCGGCACAACAAGCCCTTATTGATGCATTAATAGCACAATATGCAGCTCAATTAGGTATAGATCCTAGTAGATTATCAATAGGATTACAACAAGGTTCTATTATAATTATTATTACAATTGGTTCTGTAACATTTGTTACTGGTTCTTCATTAATAATTGATGCAACCCCACCAACTGTTTCAAGCATTTCTATTACCGATACTGCATTAAAAATAGGAGAATCAGCAGTAGTAACAATTGAATTTAGTGAAGAAATATTGCAATCATCATTTACAGTTGAAGAAGATATTACAACTCCTAATGCAAACATTACATCATTGACAACTGAAGATGGAATTACATGGACTGGAACATTAACACCTAATGAAAATAACGAAAGCACTGCTAATGCACTAACAATAGCAACAAGTTATAAAGATCTTGCACAGAATACCGGAGTAGCACATACAAGCACAACAACTTATGATATAGATACAATTGCACCTACCGCAGAAATTGGTATTAGTGATTCAACAATACGAAAAGGAGAAACTGCCACTTTAACTATCACTTTTGCCGAAGATGTAAATAATTTTACAATTGAAGACATAGCAGTTGGAAAGGGAACTTTATCGGATTTTATCGAAGTAGAATCACAAAGAGTTTTTACAGCATTATTTACACCAGATCCAGATGCAGGTTCTAGTGGTACAACTTTTAATATAGCTGCTGGTGGTTATTCTGATACTGCAGGAAATTTCGGAGAAGAATCATCTTTAAGATTAAATGTAGATACAAACGAAGGTAGGGCTTTGGAATGTATACCTGAAAATATGAATAACAACACATTATCGGGTGTTAGATCAATGCCATTAAAGGATAGCACAACGACAAGCGATAGTGCATTTTCAATGGGAAGAAAATTATATTCGAGTCGTATGTTATTTACAAACTATACTACTAATCAAAAGATTGAAAAGAGTTGGTCTTTCAATCGTGATGCATCACAAGTAATTTCAAGAAGAAAAACAGCAAGTATGGGAACATCTTTAAATAAATCAGGTGGTTTATTCTCATTTACGAGTCCAAATGATAAAAATGTAGTAGATAGAGCATTACAAAGGGTTCGTTCAGGTGGTGCAACTGTTCCAAAAAAAAATAAATAAAATTATTCCCTTTTTATATAAAATTATTTATGCTATTATTTATGCTATTATTTATACTATCATTATCTATTTTGTAATAAGAATGATTTATAACCACTGTAGGCGTATTATTATAATTTATTAACTCCAGTGTATTTAATTTTGGATTAAACAAAATATCAATTAAGATTAACAAAAGAGAAAACAATACCATATTTTTATTATTTTATTATTGTATTTTTATAATAATAACATCAATTTTATAGCAAACAATTTGTATATATACATTATAATGAATAATTATTTAGCTGAATTTTTAGGAACTGCTTTCTTTGTTTACATTATTTTAGTAACTGGAAATCCTGTTGCTATTGGTGCTGCATTGGCTTTAGCCATTTTAATCACAAGCACAATATCAGGTGGACATATTAACCCTGCCGTATCTATCGTAATGGCATCTGCTGGTAAATTACCTGCAAACGATTTGATCCCTTATTGTCTAGCACAAATATTTGGAGGTCTTGTTGCACTTGAACTATACAAGCGATATAAGCTATAAATATTTTCATTAAATAATGTATATTTATTATATAATGAAACGTTCAAATAGAAGTCTAGGTGGCTTATTTGACTCGGGTATTTTTGCTTTATTTGGAACAATTATAAACTGTGACGCGGATGATGAATCTATATATTGCAATATTATGAAACTTTTTAATTTATTATTAGTATTTTTATTTGTTATCTACATTTTAGTATTTATATATGATATTTTATTTGCCCCGACTATGGTTGGTGGTAGAAAATATAAAAAATAATTTAGTTTACGAAATAATCTATATTTAAAGTGGGTGCTGCAAAATGTTTTGTTCTTATTTCATGGTGTTCAATATGATTTTTTGGGGACACTAACCATTTTGGCCAGTTTGTGTTTTCTAATTCTTTACAATGAATTGCAATATTTAATAATCCTATAATTGAAATAGGAATTACGAATGATATTTCATTCGGTCTAAAAACATATGCACCGACAACAAAAGGTGTTATATAAGCCACTATAAATTCTGTCTTACTTACTGCATTTCCAATACTTGGCAATAACATTTTGTCAAACTTATGATGAAATTTATGAAATCTATATAAAAAGGGTATTTTATGCATAGCAGAATGAACTGTATAATAGCCAATAGAATGCACTGCTAATATACCTAATATATTTCCATATTGAATATTATAAGTATGTGTTAATAATTTTGTATCTATAATAGCATACACACACGGAGAAATAAGCATCATGTTAGTTCTTATAGTATTAATTGCTTCCAGATATAACATATCGTATTTCTTATTATTTATCATTTGCTTATAACTGTTAAAAGAATAGGTAAGATCTACGTAAAAACTTAATACAGTTATAAATGAACCTAACGCAAACCCTTTTATAAATGAAAATATAATCAACATATAATAAAACAATCGATTTTATTATATAAAAAAAAAGTGATTATATAGTTTTTTTAATCGCTTTATATACAATATACAATCCTATTACGGAAATAGAACCTACAAAAATTGTAGATAATGTGTCTAGTTTTTTAACTTTTTTAATATCAAGTGTTTCTAATTCATTATCTTCAATATTATCTTGACCAGCAATGGAACTCAACACATTAAATGCTTTTGTTCCGGCAGAAGTAACTGTTTCGTTCAATATAATATCTTCTTTTTTATTATCAGCTATAAACTTAGTCTCTGCGGGAAATATACTGCCTATATTACTCATTCCTTCTAAGTTGCATGATTGAATATTTCTAAAATTATTCAAAGCAACTTTGTTTTGAGGCTTATGTATATTGTCTTTGTTTGGTATGTTATCAAATTTTGGAAACATAATATATATATATAATAAATATATTTTTTACCTTTTTTAAACATATTCACATTGTATACGTTTTTACAAAATCTTTTATGACTATTTACTAAATCCTTTTTCATTATTTTTTAAAATAGTTTAAAGTCTTTTTTATAATTACTTTTAATGTGCGGCATTTTTGCAATCTTAAATAGTAATAGTATCCGGTCTAATGAAAATATTATAAATTCTTTTAATAAAGGTAAACACCGCGGGCCAGAGTTTTCTGTTTATAAAAATGTAATGTTATCAGCTGATTTTGGATTTCACAGACTTGCAATTAATGGGTTAAATACGGAATCAAACCAACCAATAGTATATAAAGATATTGTTTTAATATGTAATGGTGAAATTTATAACTATAAACAATTATATAAACATATGAAAGTAACTCCTACAACAGATTCTGACTGTGAGGTTATTATTCATTTATATTTAAAATATGGAATGAAACAAACATTGCAAATGTTAGATGGTGTATTTGCCTTCTGTTTACTAGATTATCGTATTATTTCTGATACTTCAACAATGTTTTTTGCAAGAGACCCGTATGGAATTCGTCCAATGTATGTATTAAAACCTTCTTCATACGGACTTGAATTAAATAAAGATAATAGTATTGTTCTTGCAAGTGAATTAAAAATGTTAAATGATATTTACCAAGATTCATGTAAACCTCCTTACAAAAAAGATATTTTTGTTATAAATCAAGTCCCACCTGGTACATATTCTCAAGTAGAAATGTTACATAAAGTTAATCCTTCTTGGAAAATAAAAAAAATAAACATACATTATCATAACCCGGGGTTTTCATCGTGTGCAAAATTGCCTGAATCTTTATCTACAACATTTCAAAATATACAATATTATCTTAAAACTGCAGTCGAAAAAAGATGCGATACAACTGACCGTCCAATTGCGTGCTTACTATCAGGTGGATTAGATAGTAGTTTAATTACATCTCTTGTAAATGATTATTGTATAAAAAATAAGTTACCCCCATTAGAAACATATAGTATAGGAATTAAAGGTTCTGAAGATTTAAAACACGCTATTACTGTTTCTAATTATTTGAATACAAAACATACACAAATTGAATTAACAGAACAAGATTTTATTGATGCCATACCACACGTAATATATGATATTGAAAGTTATGATACTACAACTGTTCGCGCGAGTATTGGTAATTGGCTAATTGGTAAATATATATCTGAACATAGTGAAGCAAAGGTTATTTTTAATGGCGACGGTTCAGACGAATTGACCGGTGGATATTTATATGTAAATAAAGCTACTGATAAGATTGAATTTGACAAGGAATGTAGACAATTATTAAAAAATATTTACACATTTGATGTATTGCGATCTGATAAATGTATATCGTCCCACGGATTGGAACCTCGAACTCCATTTTTAGATAGAGAATGGGTACAATATTATCTGTCTATTCATATTGATTTACGAGCTAAAACAATCGATGAACCTAATTTACAAGAAAAATGGTTATTACGAACTGCTTTTAATGAAACTAATTATAAAACATCAACTGGTAATGCACTTTTACCCGAAAGCGTATTGTATCGTAGAAAGGAAGCATTTAGTGATGGTGTTTCACAACAAACGCGTTCATTAAATGAAATAGTAGATGAATATGCAAAAAAATATATTCAAGAGAATATTTTATCAAAAATTAATTTTATAGTTTTAAATAATGATTATAAACAATTATGTTACATTTTACCTCAAATGGATAAAGCAAAAAAACATTTAATCCCAAAAACTGCAGAACAATTTTTATATCGATATTTATTTGAAAAATCATATCGAGGATTAGGTCATGTATTACCTTATTTTTGGATGCCAAAATATATTGATTGTGATGACCCTAGTGCGAGAACGTTAACTATTTATAATACAACCAATCCATAATGGCAACTAATTATATAAAATTGATAATATAAAATATATCCTTTTTTATTATCACAATTAAATCTTACTATCATATTAAAATGGTTATTGTTATCATTGCTGGTTGCATTCTAATTATATTAATTATTGCATTAATTTTGGAAAGACCCAACAATTAATTTATTATCATATTTAAATCTAATTATAATATAATATTAGAATGATTGCTATTATCATTGCTGGTTGCATTGTAATTGTAATAATTATTTCATTTATTGCAACAAGTAGAAGAAGTCGTTAATCTATTATTCATAATATTTTACATTTATACATTTCACTTTATTTTCTATCTCATCTACTTTGCTATTATATATTGCTCTGCCGACAACTTGCGTCAATTAATTCTTTGATTAATTCTTTTTTCATATAATTAATTATTGTTTTAATATTAATTTATAATCACATTAATAATTTGGTTTCAACATAATTATTGTATGGTATGATAAACATGTTATAAAATGTTATATAAGCAATGCCTATTTCAAATACAACATCATATCCCAAAATTAAAAAAGCATCCATTAAATTATCTTGCTTTATATATTTATCATTATTATACAAACATACTTCTACTTTTCTAAACTCTTTATAATACGATACTATGGTCCAAATACCACTTATGTAAATCATTGATAAAAACATGTTTAATTCTCTATAAAAATGAGATGGATTATTTACTATTACCCATACATTAAAGAAAGTAGCACTACTCATCAAACATAATGAAGCTGGCGTATTAATCTGACGTTTTGAAAGAGTTTTTGTATTGGATTTCTTTTTTATTATATTTGCTACCATGTAAAATATTAATAAATGATAAAAGCATTGATAAAATATTGAATAAAACCTATCTCCAAAATATAAACCAATAATTGTTACTACTCCACCCTCTTGCATTCCTTGAAGAGATATACCTACATACTTATTCAACATAGTAGTTTGATTATTCCATGTAATTTTCATAGGTTTTATAATACGTATTTTTTGTTCATTCAAGAATAATTCTATTATTGTCCAAATTATACTTGACCCTGCCATAACGGCAAAATATTCCATATTTTTATTAACTATACTATCGTGTAAACATAATAAACAAGATAATAATATATATATTATTTTTTTGTTGGCATCTGTTGCAAAGTCGCCTGTTCGTATAATATAATATTTATCTGTCATTAAATTCATTATTTAAATTATAAAAATGTATATAAATAGGTTTATAATTTAATTAATATTTTTATTACTAATTTAAAAATCAGTATCAAAATCGAACACATCTTGGTCGACTGTTTTATTTGCTAATGCGTATTCAGCGTTTGTGCGTTCAAAAAAGTTAACCTTTGATTCTACACTAATTAACTCCATAAAATCAAATGGATTGGAAGAATTATAGATTTTATCATAACCCAATTGCACCACCAAACGGTCAGCAACAAACTCGATATATTGTTGCATAAGTTTGGAGTTCATACCAATCATACGACATGGAATAGCTTCGCATATAAATTCCTTTTCAATTTCTACTGCTTCTTGAATAATCTCATAAATACGCTTTTTGTTTAATTTTTTTGTTAACTTTGAATATAATAACACAGCAAATTCTGTATGCAATGCTTCGTCGCGTGAAATAAATTCGTTGGATAGTGTTAATCCAGGCATTAAACCGCGTTTCTTGATCCAATAAATGGATGCAAAAGAAGCAGAAAAGAATATACCTTCAATTGCTGCAAATGCTACTAATCTTGCACCAAAACTACTGCGATTATCATTTAACCATTTTTTAGCCCAGTTTGCCTTTTTTGTAATACAAGGATAATTTTGCGTTGCTTCAAATAATGTTTGTTTTTCGGTGCTATCTTGTATATAAGTATCAATTAATATACTATACATTTCTGAATGGATATTTTCCATTGCAACTTGAAATCCATAAAATGCACGGGCTTCGGATACTTGCACATCACCCATAAAGCGGACAGCAAGATTTTCTAATACAACCCCGTCAGAAGCTGCAAAAAATGCCAACACCATTTTTATAAATTTTTGTTCGTCTTCATTTAATGTTTTCCAATCATTCAAATCTTTCGATAAATCGACTTCTTCTGCTCGCCAAAAACTATCTACCTGGCGTTTATACATTTCCCAAACGTCATTATAGTGAATTGGGAACATTACATAGCGGTTATCGTCTGGTTTAAGTAAGTGCTCAACAACATTAGATTCGGACATATCCTTTCCTAAATAATATAGTGTTTAGATTTTATCTACTTTATAAAAAATAATTTATACCTTGCTTAAAAATATTTAGTCCAGTTTTACGCACTTTCTGCAAAATTGTCTTATTTGTTCATCACGAAATGTTCCATATGTTAATTGGCTTTTACAATCTACACAATAATTTTTATTACATACTCCACATTTATTCATATTCAATTTAATATCGTGTTTATTGCAACAATCACAATTCATTAGATAAGTAAATATATAACGTTGAACATGTATATCTATTTTACGTAACATTAGTAATAAAATAGATATTTATTTGTTTTTACTATATTTACTGTTAATTTATTTTTATTTTTTTGGTATTTTTACTTTTTTTACCTTTCCGTTTCGATTTTGTTTTACGTTTATATTTTCCACCAGAAATTGTGCAATTCACACCTGGGCAAACCTTTTTTACCTTGGATAAAGGTTTTACCATTGTTCTTTTATTTTCTTTAATTAATGGTGTACCATCATCATCTTCATCTAAATGCATATTTAAAAATGGGATTGGACTTGATATTGGGCTTGATAATGGTGTAGAACGAGGACTTGAACGTCTTGATAAACCAAGATTATCCATACTACGTTCAATACTTTCTGCTGCACGCACTATCGTTTTATCTATCTCGGGATCTACTATATCACGACACGCAGGATCTATTATATAAATTTCTTTGTATCCCATTTTTGTAAACATAATAATAATTTCTGTTAAAGAGGTTCTTTTTGTTTCTATAAATTCATCCCACATATCAAGTATATTAGAATCGGGCTCAATAGATAAATCTAAATTTTGAGATAATTTATTTCTCCAATAAAGTTGAGTACGAGGATTATTATTAATATTTGCTTGTGTTATTATTTCATTGTTAATTCCTTCCATTTCTTCATTATTTATATTCATCATTAGAGTATAATCCCTATCATTTGCATCAGAAGAAGACATTACAAACATACCATAATGAGGAACTTTTAACGTATCAATATTTCTCTTAGGTAAACATCTTCCTCTTCTACATAATTCTTTATCTTTACAATTTTCACATTCCGCAGAGAAAAAATCAAAAATTCGCCCACTAATAGGCGTATATATGTTATAATTATCATTGTCCTTTAATTCTATGTAATACTTTTCATGTTGTTCAATAAATACATCTTGTGCGTATGTTAGTAATCTATCTGGACTAATAATTTGATATCGAGGAAAACTCATAATTTCCGGAAGGTCTATCATATACTCCGGATGATTTTTAAATTCGTCTTTTGTAAATAATTTATTTCTAGGTATATCATATTTTTCTTTATAATTACGTGCAACATCCTTCATTATATTATTATCCATGCTACCTAAATCTTGATTATAACTCATATATGATGGTTCGCAAGATGATGCTGCTGAAAATATTTTTACTTTTACATTCTCGAAATCTAATCTTGTGTCACCTTCTGTAGAACCATGTGCCGATAAAAATAATGTAATGTGTTTTTCTTGCATATATATATTATAAATATTTTAACAATCATAAACCAATTCTTTGTTCGCGTTATCACTAAATCCACTACGTTGTTTGGCTAAACGTGTAGTAAAACAATACCAATTATCTTTCTCCTGCAATATTTTCCATACTTGATCATTTGCATATTTCCAATGTTCCATAGTTAAATCTAATTTTGGGATTGCATCTTCGTATAATTCTATTAATTTATCATAATAATGATTATTTATAATATAACATGAAGCCGTTGCTGAATATAATACTTTTGTTAAAAAAGGATATTCAATATCTAATTCTCCTTCGTGTAAATTATAAGCTAAGAAACATACATCAAAATTGGGTTTTTGAATAAATAATTTGGCAAGGTTCTCTTCAATCTCTTCTTTAGACTTTAAGAATTGTAAATCATCTTCCATTATCAATACATTTTTATAATTACGTTCTTTGGCCAATTTTATTACAGATAGATGGGATTTTGTGCATCCTACAATTCCTTTTGGTGGAGGATAGTATATACCAGAAAATCGCTCGGCTTCCCATTTTAAATTAGTTAATTCGGTTTCAATTAATAGTTTTCTATCTTGCCGTTTATCTAAATTTATGTAAAATATATGATCAATATATTCCATATATTTTAAATAACCGATATTTTTAAATATGAGTTCTCGAAATACAATTTTCCAAATTATGACGGTGAATATTATTTATAATATGATATGCTTTACAATTTTTTAATATTCTTAATTGTAATTCTTCGTTATGTAAACATAACCGTCGATGCCTTTTACTATAATAATAATAATCTATTGTAATAAGACGCTTATACCAAATTTTTGGAACATTTTTAATATTATATAACGTATCTACGTATGAATAAATATAATCAACTAATTCCATAGGAAATATTTTTAATTTTAATAAATAATATTTCATCAACACTGCGTTATAATAGTTTTATATTAAAAAATAACAATTAATATGTATTTTATGTAGCGAATGATATATTTACAATAAATTATAATACTCTGATATTGTAAAGTTTAGGATAGATGAAAAACTTTGATGAATCAGAACTTGGAAATCCAATTTCTTTGCCTAAAAAAAAGGGACGTAGGACAAAAAAGCAGTTAGAAAAAGATTTGATGGCCGAGTATAATGACAATGAAAGAAAAAATGACGAATCGATGTTAAATAAATATACAATGATGCAACATTTATCCACCAAAGAAAAGAAGAATTTTGAAGATAAATTTACTGTTCCTAAAAATGGTTCTCAAAAAGGGTATCATAATTTATTAAATCAAAAATCAAAAAAAATAGTTGTTGCCACGGGGCCTGCTGGAACTGGAAAAACATTATTTGCTACAGAAATAGGAATTAAAAATTTTTTATTAGGACATTATGAAAAATTAATTTTCACTCGACCATCGGTTTCAGTTGACGAAGACCTTGGATATTTACCCGGAACATTAGAAGAAAAAATGGCTCCATGGGTCAGACCTATTTATGATATTTTGTATAATTTTGTAACACCAAAAGAGGTTACTGCATTAATTGAGGACAAAACAATAGAAATATCACCTTTAGGTTATATGAGAGGGAGAACCTTTAAAAATTGTTGGATTGTAGCAGATGAAATGCAAAATTCTACAGTTTCACAAATGAAAATGTTATGTACGCGTTTAGGCGAAAATACACGTTTGGCAATTACTGGCGATTTAGATCAATTTGATAAAGTTGGTGAAAAAAATGGTTTAGACGATTTTTTAAGTAAATTTAGAGGGAAACGGTCTTCCAGTATAAGTAGCATTGAATTTGAGACATGTGATATTCAACGAGAAAACGTAGTAAAAGAGGTTTTAGAATTATATGGAGGTGATGTTCCTAGTTATTATACCTCCGTTGATAGTGACTAGATATTTTTTTCATTAGTTAGTATATAATGAAAAAAGTTATTTCAAACACAACTAAACAACTAAAAAAATTAACCCCCAAGTTGTTATTAGAGAACAAGATTGTTCTTTACATAGTTGCCGCTATTGCAATTGTAAATCTACTCACATTTGCTAATAAAAAGGATTATAATTCGGTTTTAATTTTCATTATTATTGGATTTTTAATTAGTTTTTTTAGTAAGAATATGATAGTCATTTTTCTTTCTGCTATTCTTTTTACTCATGCATTTAAATATGTTTTAGGTAATGCTGAAGGAATGAAGAACAAAAAAAAAGAAGGTTTAGAGAACAAAGACGGCGAAGAGGAAGAAAATGAGGATGAAGAAAATGCCGATGGCGATGAAGAAGAAGAAGTTATAAAAGCACCTGTTAAAACTGATGCAGATAAAGAACAAGCTGCCATTGATAAGAAAAAACAGACATACGATGAATTGAAAAATGATTTCTCTGAATTCCAATCTATTCAAAAGGACATTCTTAAAAACATGAAAGAAATTGACCCTCTTTTAAACAAAGCCGAGAACTTTATTGAAAAGTTTGAATCATACAAGAAGAAAAAATAAATATATGTAGTTTCCTATATAATTTTGTATAATTATATAGTAATATTAGCAATTAAAACATATGGGATTTTTTGAAGATGTAGAAAGAGCATTTGCTATTGTTGCAGATTTACCTAATATTATATACAATGCATTGAAAGATTTTGGAAATAGTATTGTTGATTTCATAATGACCCCCATTGATTATATTGAAGATTTTTTTAATTCAATTGCAGAAGAAGTTGAAAATATTATAAAAAAAATTGGGGAATTTCCGAAAAAAGTAATGAAGGTTTTTGAAGATATAGCAGATGCATTAGAAGATGCGATGGAATCTATTGCAGATGTGCTAATGGCACCGATGCGTGGAATAGATGATATGATAACTAATTTCGAAAGGTTGGTGTGTATGTTTAAAAGTATACCTAATCGTGTTGATAATATAATAGTAGGTTTAGGTGCTGTATTTGAAGGTATTGGAGAACAAATTACATTATACGCAGAAGCTGTAGGTATGGGAGCAGAAAGTACAGGAACCTTATTAGATTATTCATTTAAGTATCTTGGAGAATATTTAAAATGTGTTATGAAATTTTTGGGTAATTTTTATAAATGTTTCTTTTACTATTTATTAGATTTAATTGGCAAAATACTATATTTGCCGATTATGCTTGGTTTATGGATTGGTTATACATTTCTTGGAATTGACGGATACCCAATTGAAAAAAATGTATGGGAAGGTTTCGAAACATTTGATCAATTCATTTATTCTTTGCTTGGATTTCATGTTATACATTTTCCAAAAAGTATTAGGAAGGATTGTTATACTTGTATCAGATTAAGAAAACAAGTAGTTGATGCACAAGCAAGAGAAACACACAAAGTATTCAAAGTTGATATACCTAATCATGTTCATAGAAATGAAACAAGAGGCATAGGAAAATTAAGAAAAGCAGAAAGACATTTTGCTGAAGTTAGTGCATTCCCAAAAGCACGACCAGCAAATAAAGTTAAATAACTTCTTTTTTATCTAATAATATATTATTATTAGATAAATGGGAATTTTAGACGTTATTGAAGATGCAATTATGGAAGTTGTTGACCCCGTTGTTGAATTTGCAGAAGAAGTTGTAGATTTTATACCAAGAGAAACTAAAAAAGCGGTCAAAAAAGTTGAAAAGGCAGTAGTTGACATTGGAGAAGATATACACGATGGTTTAAAATACGCTTTAAAAGTTACTATTGAAGACCCTATTGCTGAATTGACTGATGGTATTGATGCTATGATTGAAAATTTTATTCGGATTATTTGTTTTATGAAAAAAACACCACGTCGTTTTCGAAACTTTTTTGTAGCCTATCAAAGAGTTATGGAAGGTGTATTTGAAGAAATTGTTGCTTTTGGACAAGCATTAGAAATGGGATTTGATAGTGTAGCTGCATTAGTATATTATTTTAGTGTGTATGTTGGAAGTTATCTAACTTGCGGTGTTAAATTTATATCCAATATTTTTACTTGTTTGCCTTATTATATTTTAGAAATTATTGGCCAAATTTTATATTTACCTATTAGACTCCTTTTATGGTTACTCTTTTTAGCTCAAGTAGATTTATATCCTGCTGAAAAAAATGCTTGGTATGGATTAAAGATAATTAATGATTTTTTAAGACCTATTATTGGTTTTCATATTATTCATTTTCCAGAACGCATAAGAAAAAATTGTTATACTTGTGTCCGTTTAAGAGATGATGCATTAACAGGACAAAAGAAGAGAACTGATAGAGTTTGGCGTAAAGATATGCCAGATAAAATTAATGACGTCAAAAATGAAAGAAGAAAGTTTGAACTTGCTGGAGAACACTTTAAACAAGTTGTTGCATTACACGTTAAACGACCAGAAGATGTTACCGTATAAATATCTAAAATATATTTAAAATCTTATAAATATATTTTCTTTAATTTCCACCGTATTTATCTTTTCCTTTTCTTAATATTCTACTACTTCTATCATCATACCCTACAGAACATGATAAATCTATTATAACAGTATCAGTATAACCTTTTTCTTTCAAATTTTTTAATACTTCACTCAAACTAATATACTTATTTGTATCATACTCATCGTCGCTTTCTTCACTTTCTTCACTTTCTTCACTTTCATTGCCTTCTTTAATTTTTTTTAATTCATTTAGTATTTCCCTCATATCAAAAACATCTTTTTTCTCTTCACATATCTCTTTTTCTTCTTTTTCTTCTTTTTCTTCTTTTTCTTTTTCCACTTTTTCTTCTTTTTCCAC
>MDTG01337739.1_pt1 | contig 14365 bp, 9 predicted proteins | sample 811421 | NCBI WGS metagenome assembly MDTG01 (sample SAMN05326645, study PRJNA326480) | marine metagenome | isolation source: seawater | place: Pacific Ocean: South East | collected 2011
TGCACAGCCGCTACCATGGGGCCAAGGGGCGGGTCAACCTGGGCCAGCACTTCAAGGCCAACGGCTTCTACAGCGCCCGGGTGGGCAAGATCTACCACATGCGGGTGCCCGGGGACATCATCGCCGGGACCGACGGGCTCGATATCCCCTCCACCTGGACCGAGAAGTTCAACTCCGCCGGCCAGGAGGCCCACACCCCGGGCGACTACGCCTGCCTGAACCTGAACATCTTCACCAGGGAGCTGGAGGGACGCCAGTCCACCCGCATGCCTCACCGCATGTTCGTCTCCGTGAGTTATGAGGGTGACGGCTCCGACCAGCCCGACCACAAGACCGCCAGCAAGACCATCGAACTTCTCAGGAAGCACAAGGACAAGCGCTTCCTGCTCGCCGCCGGGTTGGTTCGTCCCCACTACCCGATGGTTCAGCCGAAGCAATACTTCGACCCCTACCCGTGGCAGAAGATGGTCCTTCCGAGGTCCGTCCCCGACGACCTCGAGGACATGCCCAGGCTCGCCATCACCCGCAGCCGCTCCGCACTGAACGGGATTGCCGAATTCCCCGACAACCAGAAGCGGATGTGGTCCGCCTATTACGCCTCGGTGACCTTCATGGACGAACAGGTCGGGCGCATCCTCGATGAGCTCGACCGCCTCGGCCTGCGCGAGAAGACCGCCATCGTCTTCACCAGCGACCACGGCTACCACCTCGGGGAGCACACCTTCTGGCAGAAGAGCAACCTCCATGAGGAAGTGACCCGGGTGCCCCTCATCATTTCCCTGCCGGGGCACGAGGCAGGCAGAAGCAAATCGCTCGTGGAACTGGTCGACCTCTTCCCCACCCTCTCCGCCGCGGCTGGCCTGCAGGCTCCCGGGGGCCTGCACGGGACCAGCCTTCTGCCCATCCTCCGTGACCCGGCCACGCGGGTGAAGGAGAGCGCCCTCTCCATCCACAGCAGCGGCACCTCGATGCGAACCGCCAACTGGACCTACACCCGCTACAAGGATGGCAGCGAGGAACTCTACGACATGGAGACCGATCCCGGGCAATTCACCAACCGGGCCGGGGATGCCGGGGCCGCCGTGACCCTCGCGGGACAGCGGAAGGCCTTCGAGAGAAGGTTGAAGGCAGCGGGCATCAAGGTCGCGAGACTGCGCTAGGACCAAGCCTACCTTACAGGCTCTGGCTGCTTCAGGAGGGTGTGAGGATTTTCCCCATCCCATGCGTCGGCCTGGGAGGAGAGAATGCTCTTGCCCTTCCAGTCGAGGACCCTGCCGTCAGTTGGACGAATGCGCATGGGCTTGGCGGCGCCGTCGACGGTGACCACAATCGCCTTATTGTCCCAGATATAGGGATCGAACTCGGATTCGTTCTTGGGATATCCGTCCAGGATTAGAGGACGGCTGCCCGTGCTGAGGTTGGTCTGGTCGCTGATGTAGGCCCAGTGGACGTCACCCCGTTCTAAAATCCAGTCATCCACCATCCGTCCTTCCGCCGATTTGAATTTTTCGTCTGGGGGAGTTGAGGCCGCGATTGGGGAGCCTGCTACCCAGAAGATACTTTCTGATTCGGTTACTCCAGCGAGGAACAGCTGACGGAAGTAGTCGTTGGAGTAAGTGGTTCCGGTTCCGCCTGACACGACACCTTCGCCGGTATCGTCATTGGGGAACTGGCCGTCAAAGTCCGTGGCGAAGGTATCCAACGCCAGCTTGACCTGTCTTGCATTGTTCACGGCTTCTGCGAGGGCCGTCCGTTTATTCGCCTTGTAGATCTGAGGAGTTGCCAGAGCGGCCAGGGCGATAACGACGATAACGACCGTGACGAGAATTGAAAAATATCAGAGGATCACTCCCGTAACGGCCAGGCCCTTGCCTCCCAACGCCCCTCTACTCCGGCCGATCTTGCCCAGCGCACTATAACCCATGAAAATGGCGGGCAACCCGGCGAGAAGACCCGTAACGAGCCCGAACAGCCCGCAAATGAAGCTCCCCGTGGCGAGGCCACACGTTGGCCGGTAGGCGGGGCGTGGGACTCTGCCTGGCAACAGCAACTCGATATAAAAATGGCGCGGGTTGCCACCCGCGCCGCTTGAAGCATGGCTATGCCCTCAGGCCTGTGCGACTCCGCCAGGACCCCTGCGGTTGGCAGGCGCCCGCTGTGCATCCGTCAGGTATGTTCTACCCGGGATTACCCATCCGGGAGCTGGTGATTCAGTCCTGCCGCTGGCTCCAGTTTGCATAACAAAACCACATCAGGAAGAGCCCCCCCATGTAGACCGGGATCTTCACCTCGTCCGGAAAGGGCAGGGGCACGAAAATCTCGATTGCGAGACAGGCTCCGAAATAGAGCAGGAAGGGAAGCAGGGCAAAAAACACGTACCCGTGGGGTCGCTTGCATCCACAATGCTCGCAGGGCCCGCCCCCGACCACCCCGTCGTAGGCGGTGTCTTGCCCGCACTCGTTGCAGCGAAGTTTCGAAGCCATCGGACCAGATGCGGGCAGGAAGAACACAGCTACTCGGCTGCCCTGGCGGCGAACTCCCTCACCCTCTTCTGGCTCTCGGCATCGAGGTCCGAGACCGGGTGGCGATAAATCCATCCGCTGGATATCTGGAGCAGAACCTTGTCCTCCCTGACCCCCACGAGGGTGGCCCTGATCTCCCTGCCCGCCTTGGTGGTCAGTGTCCCTCCGGGACCTGGCCGCACCCTCGCCTGCAACCCTGCCCCGGGCCAGGGTTGCTTGAGAAGCTTCGCGGGATCCTCTCCATCCCATGCATCAGCCTGGGCGGAGAGAAGGTCCTTCCCGGAGCCGTCGAGGACCTTGCCGTCGCTGATCCGCATGCGCATGGCCTTGGTAGCCCCATTGATGCTAACCACGATCACTTTGCCTTCCCAGGTATCGGGATCCCACTCACTGGTGCCCGCCTGGTAGCCATCGAGGATCAGGGGACGCGATCCCGTGTCAAGGTTGGTCTGGTCGCTGATGTAGGCCCAGTGGACGTCACCTTGTTCCAGAATGAGCTCTGGTTGCATCCGGCCCTTTTGCTCGATCTTGTCATCGGGGGCGCCCTTCGATGCCACGCCGGAGTTCTTTACCCAGAAAATAAATTCCGATCCTGTTGCTCCGGCGAGGAACAGCTGACGGAAGTAGTCGTTGGAGTATGTGCTTCCAGTTCCTCCCTCAAGGACACCTTTGCCGGTCTCGTCATTGGGGAACTGGCTATCAAAGTCCGTGGCGAAGACATCCAGCGCCAGCTTGATCTGCCGTGCATTATTGACGGCTTCCGCGAGGGCAGCGCGCTTCAGGGCCTTGAAGATCTGAGGCGTCGCCAAGGCGGCTCCCACCACGACGACCGCGACCACCACGAGAAGCTCCAACCCGGCAAAGCCCTTCCAGCCCTTCCGGCCCTTCCGGGCGCTGGTTCCCTGAATTCCCATAGAGGATAGCCAATACCATGAATCCGGTTACGGGGCAACCTCCCGGGACCACCTCCCCTCCGGCACCATCCGCATCCCGCGGCCCCTCGACGAAAAGTGGCGCGGGTTTGCACCCGCGCCACTTGAAGAATAGCTGTAGATCGTCAGTCTGGCTTATTTGACCTTCATCACACCCCGCATGAGGATGTGGTGGCCGGGGAAGGTGCACACGAACTCGTAGTTGCCTGCCTCCCCGGGGGCGGTGAACTCGATCACCTCGGTCTTGCCGAAGTCGATCAGCTTGGAATGGGCGATGACCCCGTCGTGCTCCGGGATCCACTGGGCCTTGAAACCGTTTTCCCCGAGCTTGACGGCAGCTTCTCCCACTCCGTTGGCGGCCCCTGGCTTCACGACTACCAGGTTGTGTGGCACATAGTCGGAGTTCTTGAAGTGAATCCGGATCTTCTTACCAGCCTTCACCTCGAATTCGTTAATATCGAACTTGAGCTGCTCCAGCAGGGTTCCAACCCGGACGTCGGTCACCTGGTCCGTGTCCTTGAAGACCCCCGGAGGATCGTTCTTGGTCACCTCGACCGCGGCTACCGCTACCGAGCCCTTGGTGGGGTCAGCCGTCGTCCACAGGTGCTGCACCGTCTTGGCCGCCACCCTGGCGTGCGGACTGGGAGACTTCAGGACCTTATCGAGGAGTTCCATATTCCGCACATTGTGCTGCTGGTGAACCCACAGTCCCTCCAGGATGTGGTGGGCGTGGTCCTTGTTTCCGTGGTCCCACTTCCTGAGCCACTTCTGGCAGGCGGCGATCACGTCCTTGGTGTTGCGCTCACTGAGCTCGATCCGGGTGCGGTAGCGCACGCCGTCCACCGGGTGCTCGAGATTGACCATCAGTTCGTCGAGGGACGCGCCGTCGACCTTGACCGCCTTCTGCAGGGGCTTCTTCTTGTTGACGACCCGGTAGATCCGGCCATGCAGGTGGTCGCGGGAGGGGTCCCGGATATTGTGCTGCATGTGTCCGATGATGACATTGTGCCAGTCGGATACGTAGAGCGCGCCGTCCGATCCGAACTCGACATCGGAGGGTCGGAAGTTCTTGTCCGAGCTCTTGATGAGGTCCTGTCGGGGCTCGCCCCACATGTGGTCTTCCTCGTTTTTCGGCTCGAGGTCATACTGCTTCACCCCGAGGAAGCCGATCGTGTTGGCGAGGATGTAGTCTCCCTGCTGCTCGTCGGGGAAGTTAGCGCTGGAAACAACTCCCGAGCCCGACACTGGCCGCACTTCCTTCTTCACCAGTCCGTGCATCTTGAAGCCCTTGCCCTCGGGCCGCACCTGGTAGGAACGGCCCCCAGTGCCGTCATTGGCGTAGTGGCGTCCCCACGAGTCAAAGCACACCCCGTGCGGGTTCGGGCTGTTGCCGGCGTGCACACTCACGGTGTACTGCCGCGGGTCGAAGCGGAACATGGCAGACGCCCCACTGTGGAGAGGCGCGCCCCAGGGATGCTCATGGGCGTTGTGGAAGAAGACCCCGCTTTGCCAGTAGATCGCTCCGTCCGGCCCGAAGGAAAACGCATTGGCGGCGTGGTGGGTGTCAGCCGATCCGATCCCCTGCAGGTAGCGGATCCGCACATCGGCTACGTCGTCGCCATCCGTGTCCTTGAGGAACAGGATGTCCGGCTGGCAGGCCACCAGGACACCCCCGTTCCAGAACTCAAAACCGGTCGGGTTGTGCACCTTGGCGAAGGTGATGCACTTGTCAGCCACCCCGTCCCGGTTCTCGTCCGGGAGGATGAGGAGGGCGTCTTCCATCTTCTTGAGCGGCTCCCACTTTGGATAGGTCGGCCAGGATGCCGCCCACAGGCGCCCCTTGGTGTCCACGGCCATCTGGACCGGGTTCACCAGCTCGGGAAACATCTTCTCGTCAGCAAAGAGGTTGACCTCCATCCCTTCCGGCACGGTCAGTTTCGCGAGACCTTCCTTGCCGCTCATATAGCCCTTCAGGTTGCCTTCCTTTCCCGAGTTTGAACTGCGGCTCTTGCCACCCACGTTGGACTTCACCGACACCGGGGCGGGCACGTTGCTGTCGTCAATCTTGTAGTCGCGGTTGCCCGCTGCGGCCCACACCGCCTTGTCGCGGTTGGCCACCATGACATCGATCATGGAGAGCTCGTGCCAGAGGACGTCCTTGTTGCTCTGCCCGTCCACGAACTTGAGACCGGAACGGCCGCCCCAGACGTCGTTTCCGTCCGTCGCCCGGTAGCGGTTGTGCCAGTGCCAGTTCTTGTCGAGAACTGCCTTACGTATCTTCTCGAGGCTGGGCGAGGTTGCGATCTCCTTGCCCAGGAGTTGCTGGGCGATCACTTCCGCGAGACGGCGGTTACCCTCTGGATTCAGGTGCACCCCGTTAATGGTAAGAGGAATGTTGGACGAATCAAAGAGCTTGGCCGTGGGATTGTAGAGGTCGACGAACCCGGTCTGCTTGCTGTCCGCGACCGCCTTGGTGCTCGCCGCATAGGCCGACAGGCGCGAGTTATTGGCCTTGCCGTCCGGCAGGTTTGGATTGCCCAGGTCCTCGTGCGCGATCGGGGTGAAGAGCACGATCCTGGGTGCACCCTTCCCGTTGGGTTTCATGTTGCGGTAGTGATCCACCAGCTTGCCCAGCTCGTCGCGATACTTGGTCAGTCCACCAACTCCACCAAAGGACTCGTTATACCCGAACATGATGAAGATCACGTCCGCCTTGATGTCCTTCAGGTACTGGTCCTGGTGGGGGAAGCCCCTGTTGCGCGGTCGGCTCCAGACCGTGTCTCCTGTGTAGCCCAGATTACGGATAGTGAGGTAGTGCTTGGGATGAGCGGCATGGAGAACCGTCTCCAGCCAGCCATCGTGTTGCATGCGGTCCGCCAGGCCACTCCCGATTATGCAGATTCTATCTTCTTTCTCGAGGGTGAGGGCGGCGGGCACGGATTGCGTGGTCGCAAAGCCAACAAGGGCAACGCAGACGGCGATCCGAACGGCGAGGAACAGGCGTGTCATCATGTCTTTCTGAATTCTGAAGGTAATGACTACGGCAAAATCTCCTCCTCCTCACGCCTTTCCTCCGAAAGTTTCAAAAACCACCCCCCCTTCAGGGAAAAGTCGCACCATTCTGTGAGTCCCAGACTCTTGGGCAGAGCAGTCCGGGCCATCTGGTCAGCTTTTGTTCCCGATCTCGACGTTTGGGCCCGATTCTCTTAAAATCCCTTTCCCGCCTACACCCATGGGGATTCACGATCGAGACTACATCCGCGATTCTCCGTCTTCGGGGAGACCGCAGTCCGGAAGCCGGGCACCCCGGAGGAGCAGGACAGGCTTGTTCCCAACTCTGGACAGCGGTCTCATTCTCGCGATCGCACTGGTCGCGATTGGTTTTCTCGCCCTTATAATCAAGGGATGGCAGGACCAACGGGACCGTCCTGACAGGAAGGTGGGACGGGCCACCCTGGACCCCTACTTCAATGGCGGATTTCCCCAGTATAACATCCACACCGTGACGGAGGCCCAGCTCGTCGAGTTGCCAATGATGACCCCGCAAATTGCCCGTGGTATCGTCGAGCGTCGGCTGCGGGAACCCTTCAGGCTGACCGAGGAACTGCTCGAGGTCCGGGGAATCGGAGAGCTTAACCTCGAGATGTTCAGGTTCTACCTCTTCGGGTTCAAGGATGCCCCCGAACCACGCAAGTTCCCGGATCCACCTCCCCGGCCACCAGACGCCTAGCCTTCGGCAAGGGATCAGCGCTTCTGCCAGGGGATCGCACCTCCCCGCTGGATGTGAGCGCGCATGGCCGCAGCAAGCTCACGGAACTTCTTGCGGTTGCTCCTCGAGAGGTCCGTGGATTCACCCGGGTCCTTTTCAAGGTCAAACAGCTCCCATGGAGTCATGGGGGTGTTCTTGACCAGCTTCCAGTGGCCACGACGCATGGCCCAGATACACTCGCCCATGTACCGCTCGTTGCCTTCCCGTCGTGAGAAGAAAAGGTCACGATCAAAGGCGGGCTGGTCTTCTCCAAGCAGCAGGGGAAGAAAAGAACGGCCATCGATGGCATGGGTGATCTTCGCGCCTGCGGCCTCTGCTACGGTCGGGAATATGTCCATGGTCGCTGCTACGAAATTGCTGCGCCCGCCCGGATCAATCCGGCCGGGCCAGACCGCGCACGCCGGTACCCGCAGGCCCCCCTCGTACATTTCCTGCTTTTCACCACGCAGCGATCCATTGCTCGCACCTACGTTGGCCTGCCCTCCATTGTCGGAAACAAAAATCACAAGCGTGTTGTCCGCCTGGCCCGTTTCTTCCAGCTTGTTCATGACCATTCCGATCCCGTGGTCCATATGCTCAATCAGCGCAACAAGCCTGGCTCGCTGGGTGCTGATCCCGGCCTCCCGTTTTTTCACCTTCTCGAACCAGTCAGCTGGTGGCTGGATAGGGGTGTGGGGAGCGTTATAAGAGAGATAGAGGAAGAAAGGATTATTCTCTCCAGCCCGCTCCTCCAGATATTCCATTGCCCACTTGCTGAAGATGTCGGTAGCGTGTCCCTTCGGATGAACCGGATCTTCGTTGCGCCGCATGTAGTGGTTTCCATGGCGGCGGTGATGGTAATAGTCATCCATCATATCTCCCAGGAACCCGTGGAAGAAGTTGAACCCGCGCCGGGTGGGCTGGTTTTCCTCCTCCAGGCCGAGGTGCCACTTCCCGATGATGGCGCTGTGATACCCCGCCGGCTTCAGGACCTGCGGCAGGAGAACTGCATCCTGCGCAAGGTATCCCCAGTTGTTCACCGCATGGGTTCGTACCACCCCGGGCACCCCCACCAGTTCCTGGTATCGTCCGCAGAGAAGGGCTGCCCTGGTGGGTGAACAGACCGGACAGTTGGCATAGAACGAGTCAAAGCGCATTCCGGCCCCCACCAGCTTATCAACATGTGGCGTGCGAAGGTCCGAGGCCCCGTAGGATGAAAGGTCTCCGTAGCCGAGGTCATCTACAATGATCACGAGGATATTCGGCTTGGACGCGGTGAGGGTGCCAGGCCCTGCCAGCAGGATGAGAAGAAAAAGACCGATAAACCTTCGGATCCTGCAGATGTTAAGCGGCATGTCCCGAGGCTAGGAGAGCCCCGGAGAGGAGGCCAGTCGATTTACGCCGGGATGGGCCCCGTGGGACCCGGGCGAAGGCACGCTCGGCCTGTCCTGCTTTTGATCGTCGTCCTTGCCGGCGTCCAGGCTGCGCCCCCTCGTCAGAGGCGCGCGCAGGATGTATCCGTCCCCGTTGTTTCGTCGTCTGCCGCCACGACCATGCTCCCGGGGTCCCTGCTCTCCGGATCCGGGAAGTTCATGCATCTGCGGAGGCGAAAGGTAAATCCTTCTTCCTCGTGGATTCCCGGGCGTTCCGGCAAATTTGCGCCTGGCCATTGCGAGCGCACCTCTTCGGGGGTGGGTGTAATGGGAAAAGGACGTAAAATCGAGAACTCCCAGAGCCCTTCTCATAATGGCTTCTGTGGAAGAGAACAGGAAGGAGCCGGAAGATATCTTGCGGATTCAAGCAGGATTTTGCACATACTTTGGCAAACAAAGCCACGAGCGGCTGCTTTATCATTCCATGAGAAAACCCACCCTCATCTCCACTTTCGTTCTGACTGCTGGCGGGGCCTTTGCCCTCGGCTGGCTTGCCCGGACCAACACCGATACCGGTCCGGAGGACGACGCTGGTAAGCTCGAACGCAGTGCAAAGAGCTCGGCCAGATATCGCTCCAGCCGCCCAGCCAGCTCCAGCACCACGCGGGACTCGGAAAGCTCCGGAAAAATCGAGGCCTTTCTGGCCCGTTACAGTTCCGGAGGAACCATTTCCCCGGAAGACATGGCTGCTGCAGTCGAGGGAATGCGCAGGGAAAACGACCCCATCCTCCGCCGCAGGCTCTTCAGCGAGCTCCTCGAGAATCTTTCGCCTGAGAACGCCCCGGCCGCCTACCTCGCCTTGCAAGGTGGACGGAGGGGCTGGGGACCGGGTGGAGGTGAAGAACTCCGCCTCCTCACCCACGCCTGGGGGCGCCTCGACGGGGCCGGAGCAGTCAAGGCCCTTACCGAGATGCAGGAAGCCAGGGAGGCCGAAGGCGGTGAACGCCGGGGCAGGCGCGGCGGACGGGATGGCGAAGGCGGTGGCTACGATCTCATGAGCGTGATCTCCGGCTGGGCCAGTTCGGACGGCAGGTCGGCCGCCGACTACGTCACCAGCCTCGAAGATGAGCGCCAGCAACGCATGCTCGCCCACGGAGTGATACGCGGAATGATGGTGAATGGCGTGGACGAGGCCATGAGCTACGTAGCCTCCCTTCCCCGGACCGAGGACGGCGGACGCACCCAGAGTTGGTATATGTCCACCATTGCCGGCGAGGTCCTCGAGGAAGGTCTGGACTCGGCCAAAAGCTGGGCTGATACGATCAGCGACCCTGCCCTCAGGGGCGGGGCCCTCTCCCGCGTGGCGGAGACGGCAGTGCGGGAGGATCTCGAGGGAGCGGTGGAATGGGTCACTCAGTATGCCGGCGAAGAGGCCGGCCGGCGGGCAGTGAATCGCGTTGCAGACGAGTGGGCCGAGCAGGATCCCAAGGCTGTTCTTACCTGGGCTGACTCCCTGCCGGAAGCCGCTCAGACGGAAGCCTACGGAGAAGCTTTCGAAGAATGGGCCCGCCGTGATCCGGGGGCGGCAGGAGAACATCTTGCCAACATGCAGCCCTCCCCGGCCCGTGACGCTGCGGTGGAGGAATACGCCACCACCCTCGCCCGCGAAGAACCGGTAACCGCAATCAAGTGGGCGGAAACGATCGCCCGTGAAGACCAACGCACCGAAACCCTGACCCGGGTGGCCCGGAGGTGGTATTACAGCGACCGTGAAGCAGCCAGCGAGTGGATCGCAAAAAGTGGACTGCCCCCGGAGGCAGTCGAGGAGGTCACCGCCGAGGGCCGCGGCTTTGATTCCCGCGGTGGCGGGAGGCCGCCCCGCGGGCGCTAGGTGTTCCCGTGTTCCACGGGGGCAATGCTCACTCCAAGGCGTTTTCCAATCTCCCTGCGCCACCTCGCGGCCCTTCTTGTTCCCGCATCATTTACGTGCTCACGGAAGAAGTCGTGCACCGAATCGGCGATCTGCTTACGAGTCTCCTCGCTGAGGATTTCCGCCTGCGTGAAGCGCTCTGGCTTCGGACTGACATGCTGCGCAACACACCGGTAGAGAAATAAGCGGTCATAACTGCTGCGCAGGGAAAGCCTTCCCAGTTCCTGCAGGACCGCCCGCAAACTTTCCCGCTCGAGGGGAAACTCGCTCACGAGGTGCGCGAGTTCCACCCCGTAAACCCATTCAGGGTCACGAAAGCGACTCGTGCGGTCGTAAATGGAGGCGGTCTCCCAGGCGATAATGCCGAGGACCTGCCGGACGAGGCTGAGCAGGTAGCCGTCCAGAGAGCGCTTCCCGATTTTCATCCCTCTCTTCCAGACGAGATTTGATCCGGCAATCCAGCCTGCCGCCAGGATCGGATTGGACGCCAGCAGGAACTTGCTTCCCTGCCAGAGATAACGCACTGGATTGAGCACTGGTTGCAGGTCCTCATACTTCCTGACCACCTTACTGGCAGCGCGGGCTCTTTCGCCCACCTGCCTCAGGTTCCATTCCTTCACATCGAGCAGGGGGATTTCCTCCATCAACAGGATCACCTGCAGAGAGACCCGGTTCACGGCCTTGAGAAGCTCCTCGAGATTGGTCTCGAGGATGGGCTTCTGTGACTCCGGGTTGTAAATGCGGGCGATCGTTTCCACGAACTCACCAAGGTCCATGAGAAGCACTCGCGTTTGAAGCTGGCCGTTCTCCCAGTAGTGGCCTTCCGAAAGACGGCCGAGGACACGATCAGCCTCTCGATCCAGCAGGGCTGCCACCTCTGCATCAGGCGCTGAGCGCTCCGCGGTGGCCCAATCGACAGTGCGGATTTCCTCAAAGTCCGGAAACTCCATCCACTCCCCGTAGGCCATCAGCACTTTCTCGATTTCTGCCCGGCGGGTATCCAGCCTCTTTGCTTCGCGCCGGATGGCCTCCTCCGCCACTTGCAGGGCGTCGGCAGCGCCCTCCTCGACCTCCTCACCGGCCAGCCAGAGGGTGGTTACCACGAGTCCCCCGAGCGGAAGAAGGACGAACAACCATGTCACCGGACCCAGTTGCTCCCTCACGGCGAAGGCGACAATCCCCAGCACGAGCAGGGCTACCTGCACTGACAGCACGGCGCCCCGCGTTACCAGGGCCCTTCTATGCCAACGCATTCCCGAGCCTAACCTCTCACCTCCCGAGGGCAATGGGCGATTCCGGCTTGAATCGCCAGCCCCAGCAAACAGCATGGGAATCCAGGAGCGGAAAGACCAGAAAGGGATCCTCAGGTGCCGAAAGGGTCCTGGAAGCACCTGCCTGAAATTCCGCCCTGGAAATTCTTTCCGAGCCCTCCATCCCGGAGTGCCCGCGTGCAGCCCTTCCGTCTTCCGGATTGTTCCCTGAATCTCCTTCTTTCCAGTTCGATGTCCCGCCTCCCCACCCTCGCCCTGCTCTGTCTCACGACCTTTTCCGTTCCGGCCCAATCTCAGCCGCAAACCCCGGGGGGGAGCCCCTCGAGGCCAAATATTCTTCTGGTCTATACGGACGACCAGGGCTCCGTGGACGCGAACTGCTATGGCGCACGGGACCTTGCCACTCCCGCCATGGATATTCTTGCAAAACGGGGCATCCGCTTCACCCAGATGCTGGCCCCCGCGGCGGTGTGCTCGCCCTCGCGGGCGGGACTCCTGGGGGGGTGTATTCCAATGCGACTCGGCGCTCCCGGAAACATCTCCTCCGCCCGGGGAGGCAAGGGGTTGGCCCCGAAACTCTACCTTCTGCCCGAACTCCTGCGCGATGCCGGCTACCGGACCCATCACGTGGGCAAATGGCACCTTGGCTATACTGACGAGACCATGCCCAACGCCCAGGGCTTCGAGACCTCCTTCGGGCACATGGGGGGATGTATCGACAACTTCTCCCACTTTTTCTACTGGAATGGCCCTAACCGCCATGACCTCTGGCGTAACGGCCGGGAAGTCTGGCGTGACGGAGAGGGATTTGGCGCCCTCATGGTCGAGGAGGCCAAGGCAGTCATCACAAGCAAGGACGAACGTCCCTTCTTCATCTACTGGGCAATAAACTGGCCGCACTATCCCCTGCAGGGATCAGCCAGATGGCGAGACCATTACCGAGAGAAGAACCTCCCCCATCCCCGCGATAAGTATGCAGCCTTTCTCTCCACCATGGATGAACTGATCGGGCAGGTGGTCGCGCATCTCGACAAGACCGGCAAACGGAAGAACACCATTGTCATCCTGCAGTCCGATCACGGCCACTCCGTCGAGGAAAGAACCTTCCGGGGTGGCGGCAGCTCAGGACCCTACCGTGGCCATAAGTTCTCCTTCCTCGAGGGGGGGCTCCGGGTACCCGCCATTGTCAGCTGGCCCGGCACCCTCCCCGAGGGGGAGGTCCGGGGCCAGTTTGTCACCGGCTGCGACTGGTTCCCCACCCTGGCAAAGTGGGCCCGGGCACCCCTTCCCAAGGACATGCAGCTCGACGGCAAGGACATCAGCGGGGTGATCCACTCCTCCGAGGCACCCTCTCCCCACAAGGACTTCTTCTGGACCCAGGACTTCAGCCGGAACAAGAATGCTCCCTGGGCGGTCCGGCGGGGAGACTGGAAACTTCTCCACCGGCCACTCGACCAGGTCACTCCTTGGAAGGACGGCAAGGCACCCGGCTACCTGCTGGTCAACCTTGCAGAGGACCCCGGGGAATCGACCAACCTGGCCGAAAGTGAACCTGCCCGCCTCGCGGAGTTGAAAGACCTCGCCAGGAGTTACCAGGAGGATCTTCTCCCTGATTTTCAGGAGGCTCGTAAGTGACCTGCCGGATTTGCAATTCCACGGATTCCGGATGGTTTCCCTTCAGAAACCTGCAATCTTCCCTCCCAGAACCTACCCTCCTGCCATGATTCGATTGATTGTCTGTCTCTGCGTCTTTGCATTCCTCGAATCTGGCACATCTGCCGCCGAAACGCGACCGAACATCATCCTGATCATGGCCGATGACATGGGCTACGAAGCGCTGTCCGCCAACGGCAGCGAATCCTGCAAGTCACCCCACCTCGACAAGCTGGCGGCGAAAGGTGTGCGCTTTACCAACTGCTTTTCCAACCCGATCTGCACGCCCTCCAGGGTAAAGATCATGACCGGGCAATACAATGTCCGCAACTACGTCAAGTTCGGCTGGCTGGACCGGGAGCAGACCACCTTTGCCCATCAGCTGAAAAAGGCCGGATACGCCACCGCGATTGCTGGCAAATGGCAACTCGGGAGGGACAGGGACTCCCCCCAGCACTTCGGCTTCGAGCAATCCTGCCTCTGGCAACATACCCGTAGTGGCCGCTCCAATGAGGGCGGCAAAAACATCGATCGCCGATTTGTGAATCCACAGTTGGAGATCAACGGGGTGGAGAAGGATTACACCAACGGCGAGTACGGCCCTCAGGTTTGCACCGACTTCATCTGCGACTTCATTGCCAGGAACAGGGCGAAGCCCTTTCTCGTCTACTACCCCATGATTCTCACCCACTGCCCATTCGACCCGACACCCGATTCCACCGACTGGGATCCCAAGCGTCTTGGGTCAACGACCTACAAGGGCGACCGGAAGGATCCCCAACGACACTTCCGCGACATGGTGGCCTACGCTGACAAGGCCGTCGGACAGATTGTGGCACAGCTCGAGAAGTCCGGGGTGCGTGACAACACCCTGATCCTCTTTACCGGTGATAACGGCACCGACAAGCCGATCGTCACCCCGTGGAACGGCACCAA
>MDTG01117386.1_pt1 | contig 14364 bp, 18 predicted proteins | sample 811421 | NCBI WGS metagenome assembly MDTG01 (sample SAMN05326645, study PRJNA326480) | marine metagenome | isolation source: seawater | place: Pacific Ocean: South East | collected 2011
CAAACTATCTGTAATAGAAAAAATAGAGTTCGCAGAAAAACTTACAGCTGAATCCTCATAATTTTTTCCTGCTGTTAGTCTTTCATTATTATCGTACCTCACAGCAACATCTATATCGTATCCCAAATAGCCGCTATTCATAAAATATGCGACAGACTGGTCATAAGAATCTGATGAGGGTATGTAAGCATCTGATGACATAGGTGATTTTGCATGATGATATGAAACTAATAATCTACGGTTCATATTTTCATTATCTAAATTAAACTTTAAATTCAAAGCTGATAAATTATTGTTTAGAACTTTAAAGCTTCCGTCTTCTTCATGTTCTTTGATAGAAGAATTAGAATTATTGAATGAAAAATCAACAGAATTAGCTATTGCAAGATTATAAATCCTACCTTTAACTTTATAGTTATCTGTTTTATGAGTAGTGTATATTCTGTGCTCGCCCTCTTCCTCTTCCTCTTCCTCTTCCTCTTCAGCATGGTATGGAATACCATAAGTGCCTTTATTATCTTCAAAAGAAAATCCAATATACCCCCAATCTTTAATTAAAGATAATCCTGCAGTTAAATTCTTATCCGCAAAATCTGAGTTAGTTAATGTATGTTTTTCTGCACCATCTTCATACAAAGATCCTTCTGGCATGTCATAGTTAAAATGATCTCTTTTGTTATGAGAGAGATAAACGCTAAGATCACCTATATTTTTTTTCATGAGAACATTATTTGAATAACCCTCACTTACAGTATCGTAGGTCCTGCCAAGGCGAATCATCTGATCAGAATAAGGCTGATCTGTAATAGATCCTGTTATGACATTAACTATACCGCCTGTCGTTCCGCTATAATTAAATATGGATGCTGGCCCTTTGATTATCTCAATCTGAGAGGTATTAGTTGTGTTAATCATATTTGGATGATCTGCACTTATGAAACTTAAGTCATTAACATTGTCATTATTCGATAATACTTTGACTCTACTTCCACCTAAACCGCGAATTACAGGCTGACCAACTGCTGAACCATAATCAGAGTTTGATATGCCCGGTACTCTACTTATGCTCGTTCCAACACTAGATCCAATACTCATAGAGGAATTTACCTGATCACTGCCTATTATCGATAGTGGATATCTACTCTCATCTATTGTATTCGATAAAAGGTGTGATTTTACTTCCAGTGGCGTCAAATCATCTGCTTGAACGAAAGGGGCGCTGATTAATAATGCCCCATAAACTAAACGTTTTAAAAACATTTTTTTCTCCTAAATTTATTTTTTACTATTTAAATAAAATTAGAAGCTGGTGGTGCACGAGTGTGAAAGCTAGTGACTAAATATTCTTCAAAATCTTTTGATGGAATATTAAATAATGTTTGACAGACACAATAATGATTTTCTATAAAATACTTAGAATGTAATTTACCACATTGTCCGCAGACTTGGTCATGTTTATGGTCATGATGATGGTCATGATGATGGCAAACATGTTCTTGATGACTGTGAGCAGATTGGCTGTGACTATCGATATCCTCAAACATAATGAAAAATATTAACAAAAATAGAGCATATAGCAATATTGAAGCGGGTTAATTAATATTATAATATACCCCCTATGGGTATAATAAATAAAACAATTATTATTTTACTGTTAGTTGTAACTACTGATATTGCATTTTCAAGACCTATATCATGGTCGGGAGGGTCAACTATTATGTATAAAACTAACAGTATGTATTCATCATATTATTATCATTACTCTCCTCTTTATAAGTACTCACTAGGATTAGAATATATTAACGATCGTCATTTTAATGACCAGTATGTTAATCTAAAAACGACATACCTTTTAGGAAGGAAAAATACTAAATCATCACAAGCTAATTTGTATTTAACGGGAGGTGTATCGACCAAATCAAAGAATAATCACTTTTATGGTGTTCAAGGTGATTGGGAAACTAGAAGATTATTTACGTCATTCTCAGTCATTAATAAAGACACAGATATAAAAGACTATACGGAAAATGAACTTACATTTGGAGTTGCGCCTTATCTTGGTGAATATAATGATTTACATACCTGGGTTATGGTAAAAGCTAAAAAAGATACAATAAAAAATAATTGGAAGACATATCCATTCATAAAATTTTTTAAAGGTGATTCTCTTGTAGAAATTGGTGCAAAAAATTCACACTGGGATATTCACTATATGTTAAGGTTTTAAATTAAGGAGAACTATTATGTACAAAATACTATTATCGTTAATTATATTATCACCGAATACTGTCCTTGCTATAGATGGGATGCATAATCATGATTCACATAATCATAATAAACATCAAGATATGACCTATGTAGATGGATCTAAAACAAAGATTACTGATGAAATGTTTTCAAGTTTTAGTGCTGGTTTGTCTAATACACAGATTGTAGTTGTTGATGTACAAGGAATGGTATGTGATTTCTGTGCAAGAGGAATAGAAAAAACATTTAATGATGACAAAGATGTTAAAAAAGTAGATGTAAGCCTAGATAAAGGAAAAGTTATGATTGCTTATTCTATGAACAAAGAAGTAGATTTGGATGAAATTAAGAATATTTTCTTATCTAACGGGCAAACAGCTACTGGTATTGTAATACGAAAAGTTTAAATTATGTTCAAAGATAATGAATCAATGAAACTTGGGTTGATTACACTTTTTGCTTCTTCATCAACACTTATATGTTGTGCTTTACCTGCTCTATTTGTTCTACTTGGAGCAGGTGCAACGCTTGCATCAATAGTGAATTTTTTTCCTCAGTTGATTGTTATCTCCCAGTACAAAGTTACTATTTCGATAGTTACAGGAATTATTTTATTACTTGCAGGTTTTTTAATAAAAAAAGCTTCCTTACTACCATGTCCAACAGATCCAGATTTAAGAGATATGTGTCTAAAAACTAGAAAAAAGTCTAAAGTTATTTATTTTGCTTCTATTGGAATATTTGTTTTCGCTAGTTTTTTTACATATATATTACCTATTTATCTATGACATGATAGAAAATCCATCACATAAAAAGCAACTAGCTTCATTAAAGAGGATTGAAGGTCAAATACGCGGAATCATTAATATGATTGATAATGGTAAATATTGTATTGATGTTCTTAATCAGATTAAGGCTGCAAAATCAGCGCTAGTATCTGTGGAGTCAAAAGTACTCAAAACACATGTTGAATCATGCGTTAGAAATTCATTTAAAAGTAAAAAAGCTCTCGATACCAAAGTGGATGAGCTCTTGAAGCTAATCAACAAGTAAACTTATACTTTATCCTGTGATGATTAAGGTCTTTTGACATTTGTACCCTGATATCCTCTTTAAGATATTCATCAGCTATAGTTATTTCCTCCGATGAAAGTTGTCTTTTATTGAGCGCTATAAATATGTCTAGACCAAATCTAGATAATTCTCTCGTGCCAAAATCATGATTTTTTCTCTCAAATCCAATTCTTACCTCATCTATTGATGTAGATAATATTTGAGCTGTTTTTTGATATGCTATCGATAAAGGCTTTCTTTCGAATATATATTGCCAAGTTTGAGCATTCATGAAAATATACTTTAGCTCTGTTTTAGATCTTCCCCATTTGCCATTCAAGCCAAGGGCTTCTGATAAATGGATATTATCATTTGAAGATTTAGCTAAAATATCTTCAATATATAGTTGTAGCTTTTTTGTACAATCTGTTTGATTAATCATATGCGCAGAATATTCTTTTATTAAGACCTCCGCTAACTCTGCGCTCGGGTCCAAATCATATTTTTTTAACAGATTAGTCTCAAATAATTTCCATTCATTATCAGTCATTTGCTATATTATAAAATATGGATGGATTCTTTATAATATCTTTTTTCATAGGAGCGATAATTTTTGCAATAATAATGATGTGCCTAGATGATAATACAGATATTTGAGTAATGAAGGAAAAAAGCAATAATATTAGATCTATATCTAATAAAAAGAAGAAAAAGCAATTAGCCAAAGAGAAAATAAGAGACTATTTAAAACCTAAATGTGAAGAAAAGCTTGCTGAAGAGGATTACCCGATAATTAAAGAAGATTAGTTTCCATTAGTCTATACTTTTATCTAATAGATATTTAATCAATGCTTGTATTTTATTATGAATAATGTAGCCCTAATAGAAGATTTTTTTCAAAAACATATACTAAAATTATTTTTACTAATAGCTGCGACAACTATTCTTCTGGCTATAGAAAATTATAATGACTATCACGCATACAAGATTGGTGACTGGTTGATTAACTATCAAGCTGGATTTATAAGACGAGGTTTTTTTGGTGAATTTATATTTATTTTACATGAAGCTAGTAGTATTGATCTAGGTGTTATACTTATATTTTTCCAAATAATAACTTATTTATTAATTTTCTTTTTAATATTCAGACTGATAGAATTTAATAAAGATTATTTTAGCTATTCATTGGTTTTAATTTCACCCTTCTTCTTGCTTTTTCACATAGCAGATTACCAAGGGGGCTTTAGAAAAGAAATATTATATTTCTTATTATTATCATATTTAGTCTACCTAAGTCATTTAAATAAAGATTCTTTTACAAAGATATTTTATTTTTCAATATTAATCTTTCCTATCTTAATTCTTACTCATGAAATGTTGGCTCTATATTTACCATATTTACTAATTGCCTATTTTATGATGAATAAAATTAACTATATCAACTCTTTTAGAATTGGAATCATGTTGATACCCTCTGCTATTGCATTTTTATACGCTGTTAGCTACGAGCCTAATCCAGTTCAAATAGATGAAATGATAAGTAAGATTAATGCTATTTATCCTGTAGAACCCTCTGGAATTTTATGGCTTGATAAGAATTTATATCAAGCTCTTGAATATACAAATAAGATGATAAGAGATGATTACTATATATTTTACTTTTTTTTATTATTAATAGTAACTTTTTCATTAATTCCATTAAAAAATAAAATTAAATTAATTTTTAAAGAAAATATCAATATATTTCTATTTATCGTTATGATTTCAGGAACTATTATACTTAGTTTAGTTGCTATTGATTGGGGAAGGTTTATTTATATACATTTATTCTCATTGATACTTTTAACGCTGATAAATAAAGATGATATTAGTCATAAGAAATGTGATTCTTTTACTAATTATGTAAATAACATTAGCTTAGTTAAATGCAAAATAATCTATTTTTCATATGCATTTCTGTGGTATTTCCCCCACATGCATCCTCTCAAAGGAGTAACAAGACCACTTAGAAGTCTTGAGGGTATTTTAGCGCCCTACTTAAAATTGTTTTTTACTTGAATGATCAAAGCTTAATTCTTTTAAAGATAAATTCTGGAATACATTTGATAATTAACATTATATATTTCCAAATTCCTGAGACATAGATAATGTCTAATTTGGATTGATATGCTTTGTATGCTTTTTCCCCTACTTTTTCAGGCATTGATGTCAATAATTTTGGCAAAGAAAGATGATTGGTCATTTTTGTATATACAAAACCTGGTTTGATAGTACATATATGAACTTCATTATCAAAATTCGATTGCCTTAGACCAGATAAATATTCTGATAACCCTGCCTTTGCTGAGCCATAAATATAATTAGATGCTTTTCCTCTATCTCCTGCAACTGAACTAACAACTAATATAGATTTACCTCCCAATTTTTTATAAATGTTATTAATTTTATTAATGAGAATAATTTGAGATGATAAATTAACATTAATACAATCTATTATTGCATTATTAGATTTTTCTAATGTTTCTTGTGTCTGCATCTCACCATAACAAACAACAGAAAGATTGGATTTTGACACTAAAGAATCAAAGTCATACTCAATATCTCTACCATTAGTAAAATTATGTAAGAAAATATTACAACTACCATTTCCGAGACTTTCTAAACTATGTTTATTCTGATTTAGTTTTTTTTCATCTCTTCCGATCAATGAAACATGATAATCCCTAAGCATGAATTCTTTTGCGATTGCCAAGCCAATATCAGATGTACCTCCGAATATTAATATTTTTTTATTCATATATTTAATCTATCAGATTGATAAGATTCAAAATGACTTTTTAATTGATTCTCATTTCTAAATTTTTTAAATTTCTGCACTCTGGCATCTGACATTAAAAAAGAAGAGGGTAATAAACGTGAATCTTTTGTAAGATAGAATCGGCCATTATACTTAATAACAAGCTTATCTAGTTCATTCAAAAGATGTTCAACGCGTTTTGATCTTGGAAAATCAAGTGCAAGAGTATACCCTTCAAGTGGGAAAGATATATTGCTATTATCTTGTCCAAATTTTTTAAGGACCGCTAAAAAAGAACCTAAACTAGAAGCATTTATAGTGGTTAATATTTCTTTAAGAGCTTTTTTAGATTCTTTAATAGGAATTACGCATTGAAATTGATAGAATCCATTCTTCCCATATAATTTATTCCAATCTTTTAAATTATCTAGTGGATAAAAATACTTATCCCAAGATTGTATAGACATTTTTTTTGAATATTTATTGACATTATAATAAAAGAAATTAAAGACTTTAAGCAAGTAATAACTCATGAAAAATGAAGGCAGAAAAAAGGGTATCGTAATTTTTTTTGTTTCCTTTACATCAAAAAGATCCCGCTTTGATAAATCAATATCATTCTTAGTTGAATGTTCACCAAGAAATACAACAGACCTTCCTTGTGATGAGCCTTTAGAAATACAATCTATCCATGCTACACTATAAGTAACATCTAGATTATTTTCCATGACATCTATCGTGTCTTCTAAATTTTTCGTAACAACTTTATTTGATGTTATCCATGAGCTTTTTACTTTTTTAAATTTAATACAAGCTCTAAATATTATGCCTGTTAAGCCCATTCCTCCAAGTGTCCAATTAAAAAGTTCGCTATTATCCGTTTTCGAACATCTTAAAATAGAGCCATCACTTTGAATAATATCGACCCAAATAACATAATCGGATAAAGAGCCTTCTATGTGATGATTTTTGCCATGGACATTACTTGCAATCATACCTCCCAAGCTCACATATTTTGTTCCTGGTGTTACATAAGGGAAAAAGCCAATAGGTAGATATTTATAAATTAATTCGGATAGGATAACGCCCGCCTCGGCGGTAATCTCTCCCGTCTCTTTATTGAAATTAATTATTTTATTAAAATTTTTCATCTCAATAGTGATGCGTTTCGAAATTGAGGAATCCCCATAAGAGCGAGCATTACCTCGAGCAATAATACCCTTTTCTTTGGCTAAAACTTTTAACTCCTCTAGTGTAGATGGAGATGCAAGAATTGAATCACATTGAGGGTAGTTACCCCAACCTGTTAATATTTTCTTATTTAATTTCAAGTTTGTTAAAGACATATTTTTTATCAAGGTTATATTTTAAATAGTATCCTATTGATAGCCCTATTATAGCACCTATTTCCCTGGCAGTATGAGTCTGATAAACAACCCAAAATACATATTCAGTGAACCAGAAAATTAAAGTCGTAAATACAGCAAAAAAACTGTACTTAAGAAGCTTTTTTGTTTCTTCTACCAATATCGATAATTGATCATTAAAGATAAAATACTTGTCAAAAATATATTTCGAAACAAAACCAGCAACTGTTCCAGTAAAAATTGCAAAAATGAAAACATGTTCACTCTCACTGATACCGAATATTAACCGTTGTGAGGCTATATTGATAATTATCGCTATGATGCTAAAAAATAAATATTTAAAGATGATATTCATGATTATATAGCTAAGATGAATATAAATACGATTGATAGAAAAGAAAAATAACTCATGGGATCATAGATAGCATAAATGATTGGGTCATCTTTCATATCATTTTTTTTGGTTGCAGATAGTAAACGATCAAACCATAAATAAAATATAATAACAGAGATTATAAGATATAAGTTGTTTGAATATAAATCTGTTGCAGCTATAAATATATATAAAGTCAAAATAGATAAAGCAGTAACCTGTGAAATTTTAGTTAATGTGTACAAAGTTTTTAAATCCTTCTTGGTGTATGATTTTCCCATATGAGTTAAATCATTATCAGTATATTTTTGTATCTCTGTAATTCGTTTTATTAATGCTAGTGAAAGAAATATAAAGAAGGAAAATACAATCAACCATGTTGTTACCACTGTATCTATTGCAATACCTCCTGCAAGTATTCTAATAATATAAAAAGTGGTTAAGATTACTAAATCAAGATATGCTATTTTCTTCAATAAATATGTATAAATCAACGCAAGACAAAAATAAGCAAATAATATTTGAGCAAAGGCAGTATTCAAATTTAATGATAAAAAAAACGCTATAACGATAAGCATAAAAATCAAGAAAACTACGCTTAATTGAGATATCTTACCTGAAGTAATTGGTCTAAGTGATTTTGTTAAGTGAAGTTTATCAAATTTAATATCTCGAATGTCATTAATAATATAAATTAATGATGCCACTGCACAGAAAGATAGAAAAGCAATTGTAGCTTCTTTAATAGAATTATAATTAAACTGATGTGCTAAAAATAATGGTGAAAAAACTAATATGTTCTTCAGCCAGTGGTGCACTCTGAGCGCTACTAAATAATGCTTTATAAAAATATAATTCATATATTACTTTTCGTTAATTATAGTGAGAGTCTATTATAAAATAACAACAATATCTGATTTTTATTATTTTAATGATATCTAATTCATTCAATATTTTTCATAGATATCCATGGTTCTTTAGGCGCAAGCTTTTTACCTTCTTGTAATAATTCAATAGAGATATTGTCAGGAGATTTTATAAAAGCCATATATCCGTCCCTCGGAGGGTAATTAATCGTTATACCCATGCTCATGAGATTTTCACATGTATCATATATATTTTTAACATTATATGCGATGTGTCCAAAATTTCTTGAAAATCCCTCTAAACTATCTCCTTCCCAATTATATGTTAGCTCTAATTCTGCAGACTCATTATTTACAGCAGACAAAAAGATGAGTGTAAATTTATCTTCCTTAAATTCTATTCTTCGTACTTCTTTTAAGCCAAGCCCATCGCAGTAAAATTTTAATGATTCCTCGATGTCAGATATTCTAAGCATTGTGTGTAAATATTTCATAATAACTACTTGTTAATTTAAATAATACTATTTATAAATATCTTATGTCAGATTTATTTTCATTACTAAAAGGTTTTATTATTGCAATTATTATCCTTACAGTTTTTGCATATGTTGGAGTTTATGCAATATCGTTACTTATTTAATTTCTTAACTATCTGCTTGTGGCATTGGTAATCCAGCAAGTTTACATATCTCTCTTATTGGATCTGTTGGAAAAAGAGAGTAGACATGCTCTTCATATTTCTTTCTGTCGTGAAATTTAATATTCTTAGACATAAGTTCAATAATCAGATGATGCATAGTTGGGCATACAAGATTTTGAATATAATATTCTCAAAAATAATATATTACTTCCCAGTGATCATTGTATAATTTGATATTATCTTGCAAGGCAATTTGTATAACAAAATCTTCAGACCATTCATCGAAGTTGTTTAGATAACCCTGTATATTTACGTCTACTTTTCTATCAGCAATTTTAATCTTATTCATAATTTCCCCTGTACGAATAATTTGCTTATGATTCATCATTATCCCTCTTGGCCCTTATATCAAGAGAAATTTAAATTAATTTTTTAATATTCAGGTTAAAATAGGTCATGGTTAAGTGGGAATATAAAACATTTGAGTGGGAAGTACTAAAACACGCGCTGAATGAAAGCCAAAAGCCTGAGAATCTAGGCGGTCAGGGTTGGGAACTGGTTTCAACTAATTATGATACAGATTATCGCGTCTGGGTTTTGATGTTCAAAAGACCCATAAAATAACTAAAATTTATAATAGTGCTATAACCACAAATATAATTAGTGCATATACAGCAAACTCTACATATGGGCTGCCGTTTGGCCTTTCGTTAAAGAATTTCATATTTTCTCCCTGAACATGTTCAAAAACTATTATTACATAAATTAATGATTATGGTTCTTAAAAAACTCCTAAATCACTATATTATACAAACTGGAATATCTTACTCTATAATTAGATTCATGGTTATGGGTGAATATAAAACTTTACTCTAACTAATTTTAGATAGCATAATTTTACTCTAGTTATATACTCTATAATTGTTATTATATTTAAGAGAGAAAAGTATATGAGATTTATATTCACTTTGACATTGTTAGCCTTAATTGGCTGCTCAAAAGTTGCTGATGTTCGAGAAGCACAAATACTAGGTGTTGGCGATGTAACCAACTTGCAAACAAAACCTATAGTTTTAACAAAGATTACGGCTAAAATACGTAGAGGTACGAATGTTGGTAACCTCTATTATAAACCTTTTTGTTCTAAAGCAACTAACTTTAAATGGAAATCTAGTAGAACTCATTTTCATGTTCTTGATGGTTTAGAAAGTGTATTTACTGATGAATTAGAGGGAAATGGTTATACAGTGATTGGTTCAGGTGAGAACCTTATTTTTGATGGGATAAACATCAGTAGAGCGGAACTTCTAATTGCAGCCAGAATCTTAAATGTAAAAATTAATATGTGTTCACCTTCATCGCAACCCGATATAAATATTCATGGTAGTCTCTTTATTGAAGTTGAATGGCAACTCTTCGATCCATTTCAAAAAGAGGTAGTTGCTACTATAAACACAGAAGGTTCATATAAAGTAGAAGAAACTGTAGCTGATGGTTATAAGACTTTATGGGATAATGCATTTGCAGTCGCTACTAATAATCTAATAGCCAATAAAGAGTTTTCTAGTCTGTCAATTTCAAAAAAAACATATGACCTAGATAAAAAAAGAGATTATTGAAAATAAAACTGCTCAATCATCTCCCTTTTTGCTTCTAGTGTTTTATTATCTAACATAGTTCATTTTTCTTAAAAAATAAATTTTAGATTCATGATCATGGGTAAAACAGAATATCACTATTTATAGCTATATATGAGCAAGTAGGATTCCTGTGTTCCCATCCATATTCCCAATCTAATAATTGAATTAAAACTTATGCTTAGTTATAGTAAAAATATACAATTCTTTTAATAAGTCATTATGAGAAAACTTTTAATATCAGCTGTTGCGCTCTTTATCACTTCCTTGTTCAGCTCAAATGCTTTCCCATTAGAAGATGGTGATGACATAATATATGGGGTAAAATCTTCTTCAGCCTCTACACAAAACTGGGGTATTATAGCTCCCTCATCAGGAAACTTTACATCTATTCGTCAGATTTCACCGACTGGACTTGGATGGCCTCTGGGTGATATTGGATCTCAGCCGGACCCAATTAATGGTTATGTATTTACAAACCAAATGAATGTTAGCGCAGGGAGATCCGATATATTAGCTATTAAGAAAGTTGACGGAACAACTAAGTGGTTAGGTGTAACACCATTTGATAAAGTCATGGGTTATGATACAAAAAAAAATTTATTAATACTAAGAAGAACTGATGAAAGCGTAAATAAAATAGTCGGCTATAATATGACTACTAATGAAACAAGCACTATTGCTTCTTCTTTTTCTGCAGGGAATACAAGTTGGGCAGCGGGTGGAAATAATGCTATAGATTCTTACGGTAGAATAGCATACACAATCCGTGGCACTACGTTGTATAAAATAAACATAGATGATGGCACAGAAGAATCTATTTCACTTGATAGCTCACCTTCAGCTATTACTTGGGATTCTAAAAAGCAAAAACTCTATGGTATAAGTCAATTCGACATCGTAAATATAAACACTACTACTGGCGCTTTCACTGTAATTGCATCAGGTGTAGTTGACAGTCTCTCTAACTATGTACAATTTACTGCACCAAGGGATCAGAGATATTATATTCAACAAGGTGGCAGGATTACGGTCTACTCATTGACAGATGGCTCATCATTAGGATCATTTAGTAGTATATTGCGTATCATGCCTCTAGGAGCAGTCGTATTAGGAAGTTCTTCGACTGATGAATCGACCGCTATAGATATAGCAGACCCTACAAGCCAGATTATAAAATTAGGAAGTAATTCTGTAACATATACTGGCGAAAATAATTCTAGTGGCGGAGTTTCAGTTGTTGAGGGAACTTTAAAAATTGAAAGTGGAACTCAATTGGGATCAGGCGAGCTGACTCTTGAAGGTGGGGAGATTGAGATATCTGCTGATGCAACACTCTCTAATACTATATCTGCATCTAACAATAGTTCGTTTGATACAGACTCTAATACCATTACTCTTTCGGGTACGGTAAAGGGTAATTCCAAAATTACAAAAAAAGGAACTGGGGTATTAAGCATAACTGGCGCCCTTTTAAATACTCAAGGGTTTGATGTCTCTTCAGGAGAACTGAAAATAAATAACACCTCAGGATCATCACCAGCAATAGTTAGTGGAGGAACACTTAGTGGTGCAGGAATCATAACAAATTTGACTGTTAACAGTGGTACAGTTGCTCCGGGGAATTCTATTGGAACACTGACAGTGGTTGGAGATACAATACTTAATTCAAACTCTGTTTTGGTGATAGAAGTAGATTCGTCAGGAAATGCCGACAAAATCGAGAGCAGCGGCTCAGTCACGATTGATGGTAGACTTAGAATAAGTCCTTCCTCAGGCAGTTACAATAACGGACGAAACTATACTATATTATCTGGTTCAAGCATTTCTGGGACTTTTTCAGATATCACTGTCTTAAGTTGTTCAGGAACGGCTAGTGCGTCTTATGGAACAACGTCTGTAACTATCACATTAAATAATTGCTATTCTACTTCGTCAGAAAATAGAGACAAAATTATTAGTTATGTAAATGATTTATCTACAAGTGGTGATTTATCAACTTTCATATCAAGTCTAAACAACTTAAGTGGAGCTAGCTATAACAATGCGATTGAGACTCTTGATTATCATGCATTTGGGGCAACTCAAGCTCTGATAAAAGATAATTTTGAAGATAATCATTTAAGATTAATTAGTTACCTTTCTAACTTAAATAATTCTAATAAAGGTTGGTGGTCGGACTTTTCTGGATCAACTGGACACAAAAGATCGCTAAGTAATTACTCAATACCGGGATATGATCATAATACTATTGGTACCACAATTGGATATACATCTGGTACAGTCGATCGGTTACAAGGTTTATCTTTTAATTACCTTAGAGGTGCAATTAAGCTTGATAAAAATGAAGGTAGTTCCGACCTAGAATCATTTTCACTCTCTATGTTTAAGAAGGCTCCAGCATTTACGAATTTTGATGCCATTTACTCCGTAACATTATCTATTGCTAACGTAGAATCAACCCGCCATATAAAGCTAGAAACACTAAATAGACTAGCGGTCTCAGATTATAATATATATTCACTAGATGCAGCATTAAGTTTATCAAAATATAGTCTCAATTTTTATGATAAAAAATATGCTTTCAATATGCATAGCGGAATTACATTAAGTCATAGTGAGTCATTTGAGGAAACAGGAGCAAATTCACTAAACTTAAAAGTTGATGATATTGATACGTCTAACCTAAGACTTGGTTTTGATGTTTCTACCAATTTTGAAAATTATAAATCATTCACACCATCCGCTACGGTGGGGTATATGCTTTCAAGATATTTGGATGATACAAAATTCTCACAAAGTTTTATAAATAAACCGAGTTTTGTAACTAAATATGATAGAAATTCTAATAATAATGGATATATCAAGGTTAGTTTTAAGAGCAACCAATACTCGAGCTTTGAATTTGATTTTGATAGTACTTTAAAAGTTGGTAATAAAGGCTCTAACATTGGCATCAATTTTAACTTACTGAAAAGATTCTAATGATAATGTTTGCTTTTTAAAATTTAAATAAGATAGATTTTATAAGGATTCTTATGGATTGATGTATATTTTAAGAGTGTATTCCTGTCTGGTGATTATAGATTTTTGGTCATGGGTGTTCGCATACATTCATATTTATAGCTATATATTAGTAGCGAACATTTCTATATTCCCATCCATATTCCCATTTTAGTGGTTGAACTAAAATCTACGCACAGTTATATTAGAAATATATAATTCTTATATAGAGCTTTTATGAAAAATCTTTTAATTTCAGTTGTTGTGCTCTTTATGACTTCAACAGCTTTTGCACAAGGTAAATATTTTTTTGAGGCTAATTTGGGTAGATATGAATTAAATACTGTTCATGAAAAACCAGTCTCTGGAAGTGTGTCTGGA
>MDTG01118544.1_pt1 | contig 14364 bp, 14 predicted proteins | sample 811421 | NCBI WGS metagenome assembly MDTG01 (sample SAMN05326645, study PRJNA326480) | marine metagenome | isolation source: seawater | place: Pacific Ocean: South East | collected 2011
GCTGCCTCAAGCTCACCCATCCTGAAATTATACCCAACGATATTTGTAATGTCTTCAAACTTCATATCCTCAACTACTGCCTCACCATGATTTCTTATAAGTATCATTTTTTTGTAAAATAATTCGTCATCGGTTACAATTACACCTCCCTCTCCGGTGTGTATGTGTTTATGATAATTTAGACTAAAACCTCCAATATGGGATCCTGTACTTGTCATTTTTGATTTATAAAATGCTCCAGGAGCTTGAGCTGAATCTGTTATTAAAATTAATCCATACTTATCGCACAATTTATTTAAAGCATTATAATCACATGGGTGTCCAAAAATATCAATTGCTAAAATTGCTTTGGTTTTATTAGTTATATTATTTTCGACAGACTTTGGACAAATATTAAAGGTTTTGTCCTCTATATCAGCAAAAATTGGTATTGCATTCCAATGCAAAATTGCAGTAGCGCTTGCACACATTGTCCAAGTTGAAACAATGATTTCATCACCAGGCTCTATTCCAATTGCTCCCACAGCACATATCAAACCAGAAGTCCATGAATTTACTGCAATTGAATATTTCATATTAAAATATTCTGAGCAGGCTTTTTCGAATGATTGTACTTTAGGTCCTCCATAAAAATCTTCGTCCCAACAACCTAGATATTTTGATAACACCCCTGATTTAATAACTTCAGTAACGGCTGATTCCTCATTTTTTCCAATGGTATTAAAACTTTTTATTTTAGTTTTAACTGCTTGAGCTCCACCGTGAATTGCAAGTTTTGATTCTGTCATTTTTTTACACAATTAATTAAATCAATTATATTATTTTCATTCTTGAAATCAGAAGAATTTGTAGTCTTTTTTTTTAAAATTCTATCTATTTCTTTAACTACAAACTCACCAGATAAATGAAGGTTTGTATGAGTGGTACTTGTTTTTTTTAGAAGTTTATACCCTTGAAAAATAGGGTCATTAATTAAATTATAAATATCAATTTTTTCTCCAAAATCTTGAATTTTGATTCTATGATTTTCAGTAAAAATATCAATCTCAATTATACTATACATTTTTTCAGATAATCCTGTAAAAGTTACAGGGAAAAAATTGTTTTTATGTTGATGTTTATATGTAAAGCTTATTGTTTGGTCGGATTTATCATAGTCACTAAAACTATTAATTATTTTAACAGATTTTTTATCGAAAGTGCTTCCAAAAAAATAAAAAATTAAATCTATTAAATGAGAGCCATTATTTCTTAGGCCCTTTGTATAATAACAGTTAATTGATTGAATATAACCGTAATCATTAGATTTAAATTTGCTTTTAAGTTTTTGAAAAGCTGGTATTGTTTTTCTAAAATAATTTATGAAACAATTTTTGGGTGTCTTTTTATTTGCCCATGCTGGTTTCTCAATCAAAAAAAAAACATTCTTATTAATCTTAATTATTTTATCATATAGCTTTTTATTTACCTCAGGAATAGAGCTTAGAACGTAAAGATCTGTTATTGGAATGTTTTTTGAGAAGTAATTAAAATAGTTAATTTTTTTACCATATTTCTTTTGGGCGAGTTTAATTCTGTCGTCTGATTTATCTATGCAATTAATAACATCAAATGATGAGCTGAAAAAAAATGACTTTAAATGAGTCAAGTAGACTTTACCCTCACTTTCGTAATCATATAGTAAACCTATATTACCAAGGCCAATTATTGTAACACTATATTTTTTTCTCAAATTTGTTTGAAATCTTTTGATAAGGATTATAACTTTTATTCACATCTATTAGAAAATCTAATAATTTTTTATTTGATTTTAAAAAATTAATTATTTCAAAACATTCAAAATTGAACCCTTTTTTTGGATAAAATTCTTTTATAATCGCTTTAATTAAATGGTAATCTCCATGGTCATCTAAGGTCACCCTTAAATCAGGCCAGTAATTTTTTTCATCGGCTATGATTGCTTTTATCTTGAAGTTACTTTTTTGACTGTCTTTATATATAAATGAAGTAACGTTCTCCCTATCATAATCTGATTTGGCTAAAGAATTGACCTTGTTAAGTAATTCATATGAAAAAACTTGGGTGTCAAATCCGTCAGGAAAACTTCTAACATGGGCATTAGAAACATAATCAAATTTATTATTTAAATAAAAATTAATACAACTATCAATAATCTTTGCGTCAATTAATGGGCAATCTCCCGTAAGCTCAACAACTATGTCTGATTTAAAATATTTATGAGTCTCAAATACTCTTTTTAATACATCCTCTTCACTTCCTCTAAAATAGTCTATGTTTAATTTTTTACATAAATCTACAATAGAATCATCTGATTTGTTAGTTGTAGTGGACACCACAATTTGATTAACCTTCTTAGAATTTAAAACTCTTTTAATCATAAATTCAAGCATAGGTATATCATTAATTGATTCCATCAAAACCTTACCAGGAAGTCTTTTGCTTGTCATTCTAGCTTCAATCGAAGCTACAATTTTATATTCCAAATTTTCAATCATTATAATTTTATAATCAAAACCTCCTTAGTCTCTGATAGTAATACTCTCCATTATCAATTATTTCTTGTACCCTTTTAAACTTATCGTCCGGTATAGGATCCCAATAATTGGCATTTTTATCATCTTGAGGTTTTGCATCATTTGGTTTGATTTTCTTATCCATTATTAATCTTAAAACCTTTCCTGCCAAAATACAGCCATTTCTATAAACTTTAATTCGAATCGATTTATAGTCTGTATTTATTGGGAATTCATACCACTCACTTTTGATGATAGGTCCCTCATCATAACCCTCGGTCATAAAATGTGCTGTATTTCCGACTTTTTCATCATTATATATAGCCCATTCAACAGCAGAGCAACCTCTGTATCTTGGTAAGATACCTGGATGTATATTGACTACACCAAATTTTACAGATTTCAAAATTAGTGTTGACAACTTTCTAGGAGTTCCAGCATTGAGAAGAACGTCTATGGATAAATCATAAATTAAATCTAGAGTATCATCATCGTTATGATTATTGACAAAATAAAAGGGAACTTTTATATTGTTTATTTCATAAATACTATTTTTTAAACTATTAATTTTAGAAAAAGCACCATTTGTTCTCCGGTGCATAATTGTCCGGTCTTTATTTGATATTTCTTTAGAGTCACAAATAACCATGATGTCCTCTAAATCTTGATTTAAAATACTGGATATAAAAAAAGATAATAACGGATTATCAATTGTTGAGAGTAAAGCAATTTTGAATTTTTTTTTCATTTATTCATCTTAAAATTTCAAGCAATAAATTTAACTTGAATCACCTACCATTGAGAGAGACATTCTTGTACCCCTTTTGTAATTTTTGTTAAATTTTTTACCCAAGACCTTATTAATTTCATTTGGATGTAGACCAAATCCTGGTCTTATAGATTTAACATTTTCCTTTGATAGAATTTCCCCTTTTTTTACATCTTTCACGATATATAATGATCTTGAATAAGCTCTACTCAATTTTTGTTTTTCAGATAGACTATAGTCAATTTTACCAATAGTTAATTCGGCTTGCCTTACAGCTTTGACCATTTTTGAAAATTCATCTACATTCAAGGAGAAAGATGCATCTGGCCCACCAATTTTTTTATCAATAATAAAATGCTTTTCTATAATTTTAGCTCCTAAGGTGGTCGCAACAATAGGAGCTATTTTTCCAAGAGTATGATCAGAAAGCCCAGGAACTACATCAAACTTTTTTTTAAAATCTTGAATCATTAAGAGATTCGCTTGGTCCAAGGGTGCGGGATAACTAGAAGTACATTTTAATAATGCTATCTCTTTTACTCCCTCATCTTTTATTGTCTTAATAGCCAACTGAATGTCTTCTTCATTAGCAATTCCTGTAGATAAAATTACAGGTTTACCCATAGATGCTATGTATTTAATTAAGGGTATATCAGTAATTTCAAAAGAAGCGATTTTATAAATTGGGTTATCCAACTTCTCTAAATAATCTACCGCAGTTTTATCAAAAGGGGTTGAAAAACAAATTATTCCCTCTTCCTTTGCTACCCTAAATAATTCTTGGTGCCACTCCCATGGAGTATAGGCCTCCATGTATAAATCATAAAATGTTCTCCCGTCCCAAATACTTCCACCGGTAACTATAAAATCTTTACTATTACAGTTAATTGTCATAGTGTCTGGGGTGTAGGTTTGAAGCTTAATTGCGTCTGCGCCCGCTTTTTTTGCTGCTTTAACGGTTTGAATAGCAGTATTTAAACTCCCTCCATGATTAGCTGATAGTTCAGCAACTATAAAGACATTTTTAAAATTAAATTTCATTTTTATTCTACAATTCTGATAATTTGAAAAGGCTCGGCAAACTCTGCTCCAATAGTTATCCCCCACATCTGAGCCCTATTTCTTATGCCTTTTTCAGATCGAGGATGAGGAAAATCTCGTTTTTCATAAATATAACTATTCATAGCAGCTGTCTTTTTAATTAATTCATCTTCTGTTAAAACAATAAAAAAGTTTGGAATAAAATTTCTTGAATCTGTTATAGAACTCCATTCAGTAGATGACATTGTTTCGAAACATATTAAAGCTTTGACTGTCTCCTTTTTGACTGGTCTTACTGAAGTCAAAACAGCCTCAAATGTTTTTTGGTGATCTATATTTAAATCTCCCCCATGATGAGTAAAAATAACTTCTGGATTATAAATATTTTTTTCATTTTCTATAATTTTAATTATATCCAGTAATGCAAAAGTATCAAAACGATTATCAGGAATATTATGGGTCGAAAGCTCTTGATAACCCAATAAACCTTTAGCATCTTTAATGTTATTTTTATGTGTTAAAAGCTTTTTTTCATCCTTATTAATATTTCTTTCATTTGATCTACTTGTAATACCTTCTCCCAGAATCACTACTTTAATTTTAGTACCAAGTTTAGCAAGAAGATTAATAGTACCTCCAATGCCGAGAATTTCGTCGTCAGGATGAGCCACAACAACCATAATCCTTTTATTTTTTAAATATTCTAACATTTGCAGTTATATTTTTTTCATCTTTAAGATTAGCGTTTTCAAATTCCAATACCAGATCATCGATTTCAAAATATGCTTTTGGATACCCCTCACAATCTAACATTCTAATATGATTGTAAAGTTCATTTATACTTGTGAACCCTTCAATTTTACTTTGAGAAGGGGTTCTTCTCTTAAAATAAAAAGGATTTCCTTTTTGAGGGGTGGGTTTTATTTTTTTTTCAATAATCTCAACAATCATTTTATGAATTACTAAAGAACTCCTTGAGAAAATTTCTTTAGCTGAACCACTTAAATCAAGTTCTCTTTTTAGATAAATTGGACCTGCATCAATTTCATTTGTCACTCTGAGAGCAGAAACTTTAGTTTGTTTAAATCCTAATTTAATAAGGTTCTGGAGTGGACTACCTCCTCTTCCAAAAGGCAAGTCTGTCATATGAAACAGGATGCATTTATAGTTTTTATAAATCTCCTCGGGAATCAAAAAAGACCAATGAGGGATGAAAATACTTTGAATTTTATTTTTTTCTATATAGTCACTTTTAAAAGTTAATTTATCCTCTAGTAAAAACCAATTAACATGTTCCATCAGTTTTAATTTATCAAAAAGATTTTTATAAATAGGATTTGAACTTAGTAGAAGATAATTTACTTTCTCCATACCCAAATCTTAGTCTGTGAAAAATTTCCAAATGAAGGAAGTTTTATTGACATTTTATTTATCAGCGAATCATATTTTATGTCTACATTATTAACTTTAGCATAATTTGCATAAATTATCCTACTAAGAAAGTAATACGTAGAAGAGAAATTATTTATTTCAATGAGTTTCAAGTCTATATTATCTTTTTTACTATTTAATTTTTTATCATCAATATAATTATTATGCCATGGCATTTCAATGTGGTCTAAATCAAACTTAATTCTTTCAGTGTTAATATTATTTAGACCATCCATTGAGCTTTCACACATCAAAAATAATCCTCCTTTTTTCAGTTTTGATGAAATATTATTTATTGCTTTAATCTGTTCATCAAAACTGTCAAGATTAATTAAAACTCTTTCAGTTATAATTATATCAAATTTTCCCTTTAAGTCCTTTAAGTCCCTTACATCGAAAACCTGAAATTTAACTTTATCTGCTAAATGAAGGTTATTTGACTCCTTCAAAAGATTATTTGCAAAATCTATCATCTTTTTTGAATAATCAAATGATCGGATTTCCACATCAAACGCATTTGCAATTTCAATAGATGTATACCCATTTCCACATCCAATTTCAAGAATTTTAGTCTTGCCACTAATGTATTTTTTTAACTCTTCTATTTCTAAATATTTAAGGATTTTATCATTTGACCCTGCTTGGTAACCCATTGATGCCCTATCATCCCAAAATTTTAGTCTATCTTCCATTAAAATATTTTTTGTGAATTTTTACACTAATAATTTTATTATTTTTTAAATAAGTTTCCTCTTTTTCAAAAAAAAATCCTTTTTTTTCTAAAACTTTATATATTCTTGGTCTTAAGTCAAAAGCATAGGTATAGATTTTATTTAAAATATTCAAATCCTTTAAAACCATTTCCAAAAGATTTAGAAAAACCTCCCAAAATTCAGAAAAAAAATTTTTTTCCAGTTGAGTATCCATTACAAAAGAAACCTCCGCACTGCTATTATTCCAATTAATATGAACCAAACCACCATAACCCACAAATATAGATTTATGAAAAAAACTAAATAAGATTTGATCTGGCTTCTCATGTTTTTTTTGGGGTATCAATATTTCCTTAAAATATAAATCTTGATTTTCCTTGGAAATTTTTTCAGTTTGTCTGAGATGATAAAGCTGATCATTTCTCCAAGTCATTATCTTATAACGATCTTTATATCTAACCGGAATAATTTTATATTCATTAAAATTATAAACCTGCTTATTTAAAACTTTGTAATTATTTTTTAAGTCCATTAATTAATTCAATCGCTTGAAACCAGAATGAGATACAGGGTGTTTTAGAATATCCTTAATTAATAATTCCCCATTTATACATTTTGATATTTGAAAAAAAATCTCGTCAAAAATTTCAAAATAATTTTTCATTATTTCATCAGTATGAGCTAAACTTGAATAAAATGAAGTAGACCCTAAATATCCCCTTGCAAGGAATTCTTGCGTTAAAAAGGTTTTAAATTGTAGATTACTTGAATGATTAAATTTAAAAGTAGAAAGAGCGGGTATTCCGTTAACCTCAATATCAATTTTATAATTCTGAGCAATTTTTTTCCAATTTGTTTGTATTTTTTTTCCAATACTTGATATTATTTCCCAAGACTTTTCTTTTTCCATAACCTCAAGTGACTTGAGTGCAGCAGATGGACCAATTCTTTCAGTCCAAAAGGTACTACTAATGAACGTTTTTTGGGCTGCTTCCATGACTTCCTTTTTGCCTACAACAGCAGTTATTGCGTAACCATTTCCAAGTGTTTTTCCAAACATAGCCATATCAGGATCAATATTATATTTTTGATGAATCCCTCCAAAGGTTTCTCGAAATCCTGAGGTACATTCATCAAAAATCAGAACTATATTTTTTTTAGTTGAAAGTGTTTTAACCTTATGCAAAAAATCACTTTTGGGAGGAGAGTTCCTAATAACTTCCATTTTTATCACCCCAATATCATGTTCATCAACAATTCTTAATAACTGTTCATAATTGTTATATTCAAATGGGAAAACAGTATTTTTTAAATCTTTGGGAACTCCATTTGGATCTAATCCAGGTAGTAGATGTTCGTTAAGATTGTCCCCTTCAGTATTATGATTAACAGATAAATACCAATCATGCCAACCATGATAACCACAAATAGCTATTTTATCTTTCCCAGAGGCTGCTCTTGCAATTCTTATCGCAACTGCATTTGCCTCACCTCCAGATCTGGCGAACCTTACCATATCTGCCCATGGATTTATTTCAATTAGTTTTTCAGCAAGCGAAACCTCCTCTGGACAATTAAGGGTACTCATATTTCCATTTTTTATGCAATTTGATACTGCATTATCTACTTCAGAGTTTGAATAGCCTAATGTATTAGTCCCTATTCCCATAATACTAACATCTGTATATTTTTTCCCGTCCAAATCCCAAACATTACATACTTTTGTTTTTGAATAGTAAGAAGGCCATTCATTAGGGAGAAACATCTCCGGACGTTTGGAAAGAAGCATAGTCCCACCGGGAATAATTTTTTTAGCACGCTTATAAAGCTCTTGTCCTTTCCCCATCAATTATTAATTTAAATTTTACTTCCTTCATTTCTAATAATTTTTTGATTAGAAAATAGTTCAGGGTTATCAATAATAAAGTTAGTATAGGACAACCAATCAAGATTACATCCTAATTTATTAATAAGTGTTTTAATCGCTTCAAAATCCTCAATCTGATCAACGGTCATTCTCACATCATTAAAATTATATTTACAATTAAAATTATCTGAGGTAAATATTTTTCCCCCAAAAAAAGTTGAATTTTTTCTGATGAAAGGAGATACGTGTTCTCTTTCATATTTACTATTTGCATTATTCCAAGTATACTTCAAAGCGCTCCATTTGATAACTTCTATATCTTGCCCGTCGGGAAACGCCTCTACTAAGGTGTTTGAAAAATAGTCAAGGTTTCTATCCAAGGCATAATCTATGACTTCATCAAGAAGATAGGGGTCTATAAGAGGGCAGTCAGTAGTTACTCTTACCACATAAGAAGGGTTATATTTATAAGCGGCATGGTAAAATCTATCTAATACATCTTCCATACTCCCTTGGAAAAAAGAAATATTTAGTTTATTTAAGATGTCTAAGACAATATCAATTTTATCTTCATATGTTGTAGCAACTATTAAATTATCTGAGTACTTTGATTTTTTTAACCTTTCCAGATGTATTTGTAGAAGACTTTTACTATCTATTACTTTTAATATTTTACGATCCAATCGTTTACTTTGTAATCTAGCTTGAGAAATAATTATTACTTCGTCCATAAATTTGGGTTTAGCATTTCAGCTTTCTTAACTTGAATTGAATCAATTCTACTAATAACTTCATCTGAAATTCCTTCATTAATTTTTTCAATATTTAACTTAAGTTGTTTTAATGAATCAATCCCAATAATTAAATGGTCGATATAACTTTTACTAAGTACATAATTTAAAGAAAGTCCCTCTATAGAGTAATTTGATTCATCTGATAACTTACGCAAAAAGCTAAGATATTTCTTTAAAGTCATTAAATTTTTTGGTAGTTTATGAACTGGTTTAAAAAAGAGTCCTTGCAAAAAAACAGATCTTACATCAATATTTTTACCGTCAGATTTCAATCTTAAAATAATTTTCTCTCTAATATTTGAATTATCAAGCATGTTAAAGGGAAGCTGGACCCTGTCAATTCTTCCATCTTCTAGAACTGAATTAACTTGATTATTCCCATAAACAGATACCCCCAGTTGATTAAAATATTTTCCTTTGTGAAATTTTATGAAAAATGGTAATTCATTTTCAAACTTTTTAAATAAATCAAGTGAATGAAAAAGTATAGTTTCTACTTTTTTAATTTTTAAATTTCCCAAGGAATCTTTTAGCTGATCCTCTAAGGATATTTCTGTATTGCTTATTTTGGTAATTATTTTGAAATCCTTATCGGGATTTTTTTCTAAATATTTACCTATTTGTTTCTCTGAGTTACCATATACTGGTGAAGTATCTAAAATTTTTATATTATTTTTAAAAGCAAAGTCTAAAATTTTAAATATTTCATTATTCGGAATCTGACCATTAGTATTATTGATTCCATAATTCAGGCCAAATTGTGCAGTCCCCAGAATGATTTTACTAAAGTCAGGCATTATAAAATTTTGTTATTTTTTCTATAACATATAAATATTCCTCTTTAGTCATTGATGGGTAGATAGGTAAACTTAGACATTTTGAGAAATATTCCTCAGTAAACTTAAGGTGCTGACTTCCATATTTAGATTCAAAATAAGGCTGTTTATAAATGGGTATATAATGTATTTGAGTTTGAATATTCCATTCTCTTAAATAGGAATATAGTTTATCCCTCTTATCGGTTAAAATTACAAAAAGATGAAATGCGTGTCCATCCGAAAAATTTGCACTAGGTATTTTTAAAGGTAAACTAGATAGATCTTGTAGATATTTTTTGGCAATTACTTTTCTGTCTTTTAGTCCTTCTTTAGCTCTTTTTAATTGAGAGTTCCCCAGTGCACATGAAATATCTGAAATTCGATAATTATACCCTAGTTCTTGCATTTCGTAATACCAACTTTGAGAGGATTTAGTTAATAAATCCGGGCTTTTCGAGATGCCATGTGTTCTAAGACGTTTTATTCTGTTATACAAATCTTCTCTATTGGTTGTAATCATTCCACCTTCTCCAGCTGCAATATGTTTTACAGGGTGAAATGAAAAAATAGCGGTATCAGCAAATCTTCCATTTCCACATAATTGCTTTTTCATTAATGAATCATAAAAAAAACCTCCCGGAGCATGACAAGAATCCTCTAGAAGCCATAAACCATATTGGTCTGCGAGGTTACGAAAGGCCTCCATATTAACAGGAAATCCAGCAAAGTCTACTGGTATAATTCCACTGTAAGTGCCTTTTGGAGAATTTTCAAGTTTATTTTTAACTTTATTGATATCAAGACATAATGTTTCAGGGTCAATGTCACAAAACTCTATTTTCCCTCCACAATATTCAATGCAGTTTGCAGATGCTACGAAAGTAATCGGGGAGGTAATTACTCTAGAATATTTATTTGCGCCTAATGCTAATGAGCATAAATGGAGGGCTGAAGTTCCGTTAGAAACAGCTATCGCAAAATCTGCTTCAACATATTTTGCAAAAGCTTTTTCGAAGTTCTCAATCTGAGGCCCCTGAGTCAAAAAATCGCTTTCTAAAGTTTCAACTACTGCATCTATATCTTTTTGACTAATATGGTGTTTCCCGTAAGGGATTACATGGTTCATTTTTTAATATTATATTACTATATTAAATATTTTTGATCAATTCTTTAATTTGGGAAATGGATAAAAAATCATCATTTTCTTCTGAATTATATGAGAAATCTTTTGCTACTGATTTAGCATTTGAATATTTTAAATATTCGTTAAGATTCCAATTGGGACTTTGTGGTAAAATCACGAAATAACTTCCTAAATCGTAAGTTGAATAGGAATCAGATTTTGTAATCATTTCTTCATGAAGTTTTTCTCCAGGCCTAATTCCAACGGTTTTATAGTTACACTCAGGACCAATAGCCTTGGCTAGATCTGTTATTTTATATGAGGGAATCTTGGGGACAAAAATTTCACCTCCCCATGCATTTTTAAGTGAATGAAGAACTAAATCAACCCCCTCACTTAAAGTAATATTGAACCTAGTCATCCTGGGATCCGTAATTGGCAAGGTCCCTTCTTTTCTTTTATTTAAGAAAAACGGAATGACTGATCCATTTGAACCCATCACATTACCATAGCGTACAACAGAGAATTTTATATTATTTCTGCCTCGAATATTATTAGCGGTAATAAAAAGTTTATCAGAAGTTAATTTTGTTGCGCCATAAAGGTTTATTGGGGCAGCAGCTTTATCAGTTGAGAGTGCTACAACGGCTTGTACCTCATTTTCTATGCTAGCATTAATAATATTTTCAGCACCAAAAATATTTGTTTTAATGCACTCCATTGGATTATATTCAGCAATATGAACATGCTTCATAGCCGCAGTGTGAATTACATAATCAATTTTTTTTAGCGCTCTATTTACTCTTTTTTTATCCCGAACGTCGCCAATAAAATATCTAAGAGCTGGATGTTTTGAAACAGGATATTTTTTTTCCATGTGATATTGTTTCTGCTCATCTCTTGAAAAAATAACAAGTCTTTTTATTCCTGGATATTCTTTTAATATTCTTTTTACTAAAGCATTACCCAAACTACCTGTACCCCCTGTTATTAACAAGGATTTTCCATTTAACATACCAATTCTATTTTATTTTTATTTATTTCAAATACTTTATCGCAATATTTCAAAGTTGATAGTTTATGAGATATCATTATTATTGTTTTATACTTTGATATTTGTATAATAGATTTAATAATTCCTTTTTCAGTCTTATCATCTAAAGCGCTTGTCCCCTCGTCAAGAAAAAGGATTGAAGGGTTTTTATAAAGTGCCCTAGCTATTCCAACTCTTTGTTTTTGTCCACCAGATAATTTAACCCCTCTCTCTCCTACAATAGTATCTAGGCCATTCGACAATGAATCAATGAATTTTTTTAATCCTGATTTTTCAATTGAAAACATAATTTGTTGCTGATTTACGTCATTAGGTTCTATTCCTAAAACAATATTATTCCTAATTGTGTCATCAATAAGTGATATACTTTGAGGAACATAACCAATATTTCTGGTCCAATTTTGAGTTGTTACCTTGTCAAGATTAATATTAATTTGGTCAACTAAAATTTTTCCTTTACTTGGCTTATAAATACCTGCTAATAAATCAATCAGTGTAGATTTTCCAGATCCAGATTCACCCTTCAATCCTATAAATGCACCTTTTTTAATAGTTAAATTAATATTTTCTAATATCCAATTTGATTCCTCATCATATTTAAAGAAAACATTTGTAAATTTTATTTCTTCATTCAGATAAACACTTTTTAACAGTGGTTTCATTTCTAAATTTAAATCCAACTTATTTAATTCATCATAAATTATGTTAATAGAGGGAGTGTAAAACTTTATATTTTGTAGAGAATAAACAGCCCTATTTAAAGAAGGAATTATTCTAAAAACAGCAGCTGTAAAAACTCCTACAACTGTCAGGATAGTTGCAGATGCATCATTTAATGTTATTAAAACTGTAACAAATAATAATATTCCCAATATCGCTGCTAACTCAAAAAAAAAGCGCGGTATTTGCTGAGAGGTGTTGTTTTTTGCTGTGACATCAGCATATTGATTATTTAATTCTTCAAATTTTTTTGTGTACATTTTAATCCCACCAAATAGAATTAGTTCCTTTATAGATTGTAAACCCTCTATGAGTGTATTGATCATCGATTTTTCAATTAATCCCCTTGTTTCTCCCCATTTTTTAATAAATGGCTTGAATATTTGATAGTAAATAAATCCTGTTAACACAAAATACAATGCAACTGAAATAGCTCCTATGGGCTCGACTAGAATTAAAGTAATTACTAAGGAAAAAATTAATGCTAGATCTATTATTATGTTAACAACTGACATCAAAAATGAACTCAAATAATTTACTTCGACCTGAATATTTTTAATCAGTATCGATGAATTGTTTTTGGTGTGAAAACTAAATGGTTGATTGAGATAAATTTTATATAGGCTATAAGATATTTTACTTGTAAAATTACTAATAATTTTATTTTGCTTATGAGTAAAATATACCATAAACCCAGTTTTTATAGCATAGACCATAAGGATAATAATAAGAAATATATAAGTTAAATGAGAAATAGATGTTAAACTAAAGAAATGATATATTTTATCAATTAGTTCGAACTCTAATAACTTATTAGGCTGAATTAGAGATAAGATAAGTGGAAAAATTACTCCAAGACCTAAAAACTCAAATATCATTCCAAAGAGCATAAGAGTCAATAGTGTGTATAATGAGTTATTTATCTTACCATAAAGAATTGAAGTGATAAATTTTAGTTTTTTTATCACCAACTAACTTTTTGAATTTGATTTTTGTAAAAATTTTCTTGCTTCAAACAATTGATATTTAGAAATATCTATTTTTTTAAAAACTTCCCATTCTGAAATTACTGCAATAGCGTTAGTTTTATGGTCAATTTCTGACAAATTTCTAAGAATTTTTATTTTTTTTAAATCAATTAAAATATTCCAGTTATTTTCAATATCCTCTATAATTTTTTGGCTTTTAACCATAGGGTCATAAATGTCAATTTTAGCTCCTGCATCAAATAGTATTTTACTGACTTCAATTGCTGGAGATTCTCTTGAATCATTTGTGTTTGGTTTAAATGCCCATCCTAAAATAGTGATTTTCTTTCCCTCTATATCACCGTCTAAACCGTTAATGATTTTTTGAGCAAAATGATTTTTTTTATAATCATTAATTTTCACCACATTATACCAATAATCTGCAATTTCATTAAGGGAATAATATTTGCATAAATAAACCAAATTCAAAATATCTTTCTTAAAGCAACTACCTCCAAAACCTGGTCCTGCA
>MDTG01428324.1_pt1 | contig 14364 bp, 13 predicted proteins | sample 811421 | NCBI WGS metagenome assembly MDTG01 (sample SAMN05326645, study PRJNA326480) | marine metagenome | isolation source: seawater | place: Pacific Ocean: South East | collected 2011
ACTCAATTCCCATATTGTAATTGGATTAAAAATAACATCGCTGAATAATTTAATATCTTGATTATTTATTGATGATTCTACAATCCAATCTAAAAAGCTTTTATTATAATCACTAAATCCTATGATTGTAGTTCTAATTATTAAAAAATTTTTTTCAGAGTTAAACAAGAAAAATTCACTTAGTTCTTTCGATTTTGCATAATTGTTTTTTGGATTTACATAATCATTTTCAGAGTTTGATTTACAGTCACCTCCGAATACTGCATCAGTAGAAATATAAATAAATTTAACATTTGATTTTGAAGCATCAATCAACTTCTTTGTTGAAAAGGCATTTACGGAAAATGCATCTGAAAAATTTTCCTCGCAGTAATTACCATCAGTTATAGCAGCACAATGAATAATTATATCAGGATTAGACCAACTAAGAATTTTTTCATATGATGGATTATTTAGATCAAAGGATTTATATGTAAAAGAAGTAATATTAACCTTGTCTTTACCTATGCCAAAAACAATATTCTTTGAACTTAATTTATTAGCTAAATATTTTCCAAGCATACCACTTGCTCCAGTAATTAAAATTCTTTTGTTCATAAACTAGAATAACTCTAAAGCTTTATTTAAAATATCTGCTTGTTTTTCGGCTTCCTCTAAGTTCCAATAATTTGTTTTAAAAGCCTTTATTCTCTTTTGTAAAAAGTTTGCATTTGGACAAATATCAGCATTAAAATCCTGCCATATACCATCATATTTTTGAACTTCATTTCTAAAATAATCTTCCTCATAAGTCAGCTTCCATGCTGCATAATATTGATCTCCGCCAAGTGAAGTAAAAAGTTTTCTAAAGTTAACCCAGTCTTTTATTGGGTTATCACTATCAATATATACGGCATAACCCCAAAAGGAGTTTATGATATAATCAGGATTTGATTGTTTAATTAAGCAATTATTTTTTGAATTTGATATAGCTTGATCAAAATATTTTGCAGTTTTTTTTCTGATTTCAACTAATTCCTTAATCCTCTCAAGTTGACCAAGAACTACTGCAGATTGAACTTCTGACATTCTATAATTAAATCCCAAACAGACATGCCTATTATATAAAGGATGCTGGATATCGTCTTTAGTGATTTTTGCTGATCCAGCACCAACACCACCATAACCCAAAGATGTAAATCTTCTTGCCTTATCTGCTAATTCTAAGTTGTCAGTTGTTAACATCCCTCCTTCTCCACAAGAAATATGCTTACTTGCTTGAAAACTATAACTTGAGAAGTCTCCGAATGAACCAACTATTTTTCCTTTATAATAGCCCAAAAAACACTCAGCATTATCTTCAATTAAATAAATATTTTTTTCTTTACATATTTTAAGAATTTCATCATATTCAGGGGATAGACCGTAAAGAGAAACAGTTATAATAGCTTTAGTTTTTGGACTTACACGATTCAATATTGATTTTGGATCGATGTTAAATGTTTCTTTATCAACATCAGCAAAAATTGGGATGGATCCGTTCTGTAAAACGCACAGTGATGTGCTTGCCATTGTTAATGGTGGGACTATTACCTCATCACCTTTTCCAACGCCAAGAGAATGTAATGCGGTATGCATAGTTGCTGTACCATTTACATGACTAATTGAATATTTATTACCAAAAACTTCAGAAAATTTGGATTCCATTTTTTTTGTAAAAATTCCATTTTTTGAGGAAGAAAATTCATTTTCTAAAGCTTCCATTACATATTTTTTTTCTATTTGGCTTATTCTTTCCATTAATTTAATTTTTTGATATAAAGATTACTTTTTTTTACGCTAGAGTTAATTTTAAAAATTTCAGGATTATTAGTTAATAATTTATAAATCTCATCTTGTTGAAATATTTTATTTTCTGAAAATAATTTATTATAAATCATTTGTGCAAATCTATAATCATAAATTGTATCAATTGTCCATCTATGGTATGATAAATCTCTTTCATTTAATATATTAAAAATTTTAAATTTTTCTTTGTTCTTATGCACGTATTGTGTTACATGCTCTTTTTCAAAATCAGATTCAGCATTTTTATATGAGATCTCTAATGTCTTAAAAGAAAAAACTTCAACATCTAAGCCCTCAGGAAATGATACAGGAAAATTGTTACACACAAAGTCTAATTCATTTTTTTTTAAAATTCTGATTGCAGTATCTATTAAATTAAAGTCTTTGAAGGGGTCATCAGCAGTTACTCTAACAATAATATCGGCATTATGTTTAATTGATGCTTTATAATATCTCTTAAGCACATTATTTTCATCTCCTCTGTAAACCTCTATATTATTTTCAATACACCATTTTTCTATGGATTTATCATTATTATTTTTAGTAGTTGCGATGATAATTTTATCAATCTCAACAGAGGGTTTTAATCTATTTACTACATGATATAATAAGCTCCTGCCTGAAAGTTTTAAAAAAGTTTTATTTGGTAAACGTGTTGAGCCATTTCTTGCTTGAATAATCGCTGCTACATTCATAAACTACCAATTTGAGGGATTTAACATTTTATTGTTTTTAATTTTAATTTTATCAACTTCCTTTAATAACTTTTTATTTTTGAAATTATTTAAATATTTTAAATTCTGTTTTAGTTGAGCTAAATTATCAACTCCGACAAGTACTTTGTCTATATATTTTTTTGAGTGTGCATAGTTCAATGCTAGATTACCAATTTCTTCATCCGAGGCTATTTTTTTTATTTTTAAAATACCATTTTTTAGATTAATAAATTTATTATCAATTTTATTCAAATTCTTAAAAAACAAACCTTGTAAAAAAACAGATCTAGTATGTACTTCAACTCCCTTAGCAGCTGCATAACTTAATATTTGTTTTCTTTGATATGCATTGTCTAGCATGTTAAATGGTATCTGGATTATATTAATGTTTGAGTTTTCTAATACTTCTTTGATATGATCATTTGAATGCAATGACACACCTATTTTTTGAATTAAACCATGTTTTCTAAGTTTTATTAATTCATCTTTAAATAACAAGTAAAATGATTTGTAATTTTTATAACTATGAAACATATAAGAGTATAGGTTTTTAACATTTAATATTTTTAAGTTCTTTGAAATCCTGTCTGTAATAGCTTCCGGTAAATTTTTATTACTTGGGCAATATTTAGTTATAATTTTAAATTTTTTTTTTGATAATTGATGGTATTGACCAATCCTTTGTTGAGAAATACCATAGGCTTCAGCGGTGTCTAAAATTTCAATACCATTTGACATTGCAAAGTCTAAAATTTGCTTGATTATATTGGAGCTTGGTATTCCATATTTATTATTAATTCCATAATCAAGGCCAAACTGAACAGTTCCTAAAATTAATTTATTATTCTTCAAATTTTAAAATTAGAATCGACATGTAACTTGACTAGTTGTCTTAAAGTTTTTACAGTCTCCCAGTCTGAATTTGAGCCAGAATTATAAGAGAATCCTATTGGAACATCTTTGGCATTAAATGCTTTTTTATAATCATCTTTTGTATATTTTGAATAAGAAGACTTTTGTGGAAGAATAGCATAATATTGACCCAAATCCAGTGTATTAAAAGAATCAGAAATTGTAATCATTTCCTCGTGAAGTTTCTCTCCTGGTCTTATTCCAACAACTTTCTGCTCAAGTTCAGGTGCAATAGCAGTAGCAACATCTGTAATTTTATAAGATGGTATTTTTGGTACAAAAACTTCTCCTCCCCATGAATTTGATATAGCATAAAAAACCATTTCACATCCATCCTCCAGAGAAATATTAAACCGTGTCATTTTTTTATCAGTAATTGGTAAAAATTTATCTCCATTATATTTTTTCTTTAGAAAAAATGGCATCACAGAACCATTTGATCCCATAACATTACCATACCTAACAACTGAAAATTTTAGTTCTCTCTTTCCTTTTATGTTATTTGCTGCAATAAAAAGCTTGTCAGAAGCTAATTTTGTAGCTCCATATAAATTAATTGGCGCAGCAGCTTTATCTGTTGACAGAGCAACTACACATTTAACATTTGAATTCATAGCGGCATTTATAACATTCTCTGCTCCATTAATATTAGTTTTTACACACTCCATTGGATTATACTCTGCTAATGGTACGTGTTTCATAGCAGCGGCATGAATAACTACATCAACATCCTCAAAAGCATTTTCTAATCTTTTTGCATCTCTAACATCACCTATAAAATATCTTATCTGAGGATATTTTTTTTCAGAGAAAACTTGAGACATTTGAAAATGTTTTTGTTCATCTCTTGAGAAAATAATTAATCTTTTTACTTTTGGATATCTTTCCAATATTAATTTAGTAAACATTTTTCCGAAAGAGCCAGTGCCACCCGTTATTAATATTGAACTATTATTTAAATCTAACATAATTGTATTTTTAATAAGTGATTGTAAAATTTAAATTACACTTTTTTTATTTTTAAAATATACTCCCAAACTCTTTGTTAAAAAATCAGGAATAACAACCTCAGAATTTGATGACAAGGAATGAGCTGCCCACCATGAAAATGTACTTGGCGCACAGTAAAGTTTATTAGCAGATATTAAAAATCTAAAGTCATCCAAATCATTATTTGAGCTGATTATTTCAATGTTATTTAACTCTTTGAAAAAAGAACTAGCATCATCCTTATTGTCCGTAATAATTAAAATTTTTGAATTTTCTTTTGCTAACATCTTCTTGACTAAATCATAATAATATGCAAACTTAATGGCCCAAACTGAATCTCCTTTCCGAAAATGAACAACGATAGGTTTTTTTTTACTTAAAACGTATTTAGTGTTTAAAAAATTTCCCAATTTTAGAATTTCCGTTTGATTTCTCTTCAAAAAATTATAATCTTGAAAATATCCAAAAATATTTGATGAAATAAAGTTTTCTATTTGCTCTCCTTTTTTATAGTATGTAGCTATCCTATTTTTTACATTTAATGTTTTACTCAAAAAACCTATAAATACATAAAAATAAAAACTAAATTGATTTACATGTTTGTATTTATTTTCATCAATTAATTCATCCCAAATATTTTGGAATACTGCTAATCCTAAAAAATTAGTTAAAAAATTATTTTTTGTTAATTTGTTTACATAGAATACATGATGATTTTTTTTTAAAAGAACCCTATTTAAAAGTATTAAAAACAATACATTTCCAAAACCTCCCATTAACCAAATTTTAACACTTTTTTTCAAAATAGAAAATTAACTATTTTGGTTTAGACAAGAAACAATCAAACTAATATCTTTATCAGTCATATCTGGATAATTCCCACAATAAAAACCACAACTATCTACAAAATCGGTATTTGGAAGATTTAAACTTATTAGATTATATTTTTCATAAAAAGGTTGTCTGGTCATATTTCCAGCAATTATTGGTCTTATTTCTATAGAATTTTCTAAAAATCTTTTTTTATAAGTTGCCATTAGTGATTCATTTTTAAAAATGAACACCATAGCGAAATTAGAAATCTTTTTATGAAGAGTATGATCGAATTGTACGAGATCGTTATTATTTTTGGTTGCTTCTAAAATTCTACTGTAGTTTATTTCTCGCCTCTTAACATTTTCTGTTAGAAATTTAAGTTGATGATTTCCTAAAAATCCAGTTATTTCAGTTGGTCGAATATTAAATCCTATATCATAAAATGTATATTTGGATCTAAATTCATCCTCAATATTATACTCATTTCTTAATTTTTGCTGAGTATCAACAGAAAGATCTCTGTCCCAACCATTTGCTCTAGCCATTTTTAAGGCTTCATAAATCTCAAAATTTTCTGTAATGATCATACCACCCTCAATAGTACTCATATGATGAGCAATAAAAAAACTATGACTACTCATCAAACCGTGAGAACCTGTTAAAGAATTATCCCACAAAATTGTGCCTAATGACTCACAATTGTCCTCAAGAAGTATGACATTCTTATTTTTACAATATTCTTTTATTCGAGGCAAATCTGATGAATATCCTAATACATTTGTTAAGAAAAGACAACTTAAATTATTTTTTTCGATACTATTTACAACTTGTTCATAAGTACAATTTAGCAACTGTGGATTAATATCAATTGGGATAGGCTCTAATCCATGTTGGATTATTGGAAAAATATTAGTAGACCAAGTTAGAGCGGTAAAACCAACTTTATCACCTATTTTTAAAATACCAGAATTTTTTAATACCTGAAGCATTACTAAATTGGCACTACCACCACTATTTACTAAAACAGCATATTTGGAACCTGTCCACTTTGCAAAATTTGATTCAAATTTCCTGCATTCACTTCCCATTGAAAATTTTTCTGTACGTAATACAAAATTTGCTAAATCATTTCTTACAGATTTCTCATCCAGAAATGCGTTTCTCATAAGAGGTATATTATAACTATTTATCATGATTTATACTTTGTAAATAATATTCATATGTTTTTTTTAAACCATATTCAAGCGATATTTTTGGTTTATATCCATAGGAAAAAAACTTTGAACTGTCCATTAATTTTCTCGGCGTTCCATTAGGCTTGTTGACATCCCAAATTATTTCTCCATCAAAGCCTACAATATTTTTTATAATTGTTGCTAATTCTTTAATTTTAATTTCTTCACCTGAACCTACGTTATAAGTCGGTTCTTTTAAATTAGCATTAAATGAGAAAACTACAGCTTCTGCTAAATCATCAACATGCATAAATTCTCTCAAAGGAGAACCATCGCCCCACAATTCTACTGAATCAACTTTGTCTATTTTGGATTTGTGCATCTTAGAAATTAAACCAGGTATTACATGACTTGTTTGAGGGTTAAAATTATCATTTTCACCATAAAGATTTGTTGGCATTAAAGAGTAATAATTTAAACTTTTATTTTCTCTTAAAAATTCGATTGCTTTAACTCCAGAAATTTTTGCCAATGCATAACCTTCATTTGTTGGCTCTAATAATCCAGTCAACAAAGCATCTTCTTGCATTGGTTGTTTTGCGTACTTAGGATAAATACAACTGCTTCCTAAAAAAATAAAATTTTCAATTTGGTTTTTTAATGCTGCTTCGATTAAATTGTTTTGTATTGAAATATTATCTATTAAAAATGAAAATTTATTTTCTGAATTTGCAACTATTCCTCCAACCTTTGCAGCAGCATTAATAATAACATCAGGTTTAATTATGTTTATAAAACTAAATACTTCATTTTTATTTCTAAGATCTAATTCATTTGATGATTTTCCTATTAAGTTATTATAACCTTTAATTTTTAAATTTCTCCAGCAAGCTGAACCAACCATTCCATTATGTCCAGCAATATAAATATTTGAGTTCTTATCGATCACTATTCAAAATAATTTAATGTGTCAAATCCACCTTTCTTCAAATATTTATCTTTTTTGAATAAATCTATATCTGACTGCATCATCTCATCAACCAATTCATTTAAATTTATCTCAGGCACCCATCCTAATTTATTTTTTGCTTTTGAAGCATCTCCAATAAGTAAATCAACCTCAGTTGGTCTAAAATATTTTGGATCAACACTCAAAATTTCAGTCCCAATCTTGACTTGATATAATGGATTTACACAACTGAGAACATAAGCCTTTTCGCTTAGTCCTTCCCCTTTAAATTCAAGCACAATACCAACATATGAAAAAGCCATTCTAATAAAATCTCTAATAGTAGTTGTCTTACCAGTTGCAATAACCCAATCTTCAGCCTTATCATGTTGAAGAATCAACCACATCATTCTAACGTAATCCTTTGCATGCCCCCAATCTCTTTTTGCATTTAGATTGCCAATATAAAATTTATCTTGAAGTCCTAAGGCTATTCGAGATACAGCACGTGTAATTTTTCTCGTGACAAAAGTTTCCCCTCTAATCGGACTTTCGTGATTAAACAAAATACCATTTGATGCAAATATATTGTAAGCTTCGCGGTAATTAACAGTAATCCAATATGCGTACATTTTAGCAACTGCATATGGTGATCTTGGATAAAAAGGTGTAGTTTCTTTCTGTGGAACTTCTTGAACTTTTCCAAATAACTCAGATGTAGATGCTTGATAAATACGAGTTTTTTTTTCAAATCCTAAAATTCTAATTGCTTCAAGTAGACGTAAGGTACCAACACCATCTGCATCAGCAACATATTCAGGAATATCAAAAGATACGCGTACATGTGACATGGCAGCCAAATTATAGATTTCATCAGGTTTAATTTCTTGAATTAAACGAATTAAGTTAGTAGAGTCTGTCATATCTCCAAAGTGAAGAAAAAATCTTTGATTAGAATTATGAGAATCTTGGTATATGTGATCAATCCTGTCTGTATTAAATAAAGATGTTCTTCTTTTTAGCCCATGAACTATATAATTTTTTTTAATAAGAAATTCTGCCAAGTATGCTCCATCTTGGCCAGTGATTCCTGTGATTAATGCTATTTTGTTCATGATTAATCTTTTTTATAATTTACAGATCTACCAAGATTATCTTCCCAATCTTTTACAGATCTAACTTCAATATTAGTTTTCCAACCTCCTTTTATAGTATTTATATTAATTGAATTATCATTTGAAAAGTTAATTAAGGCATTCACATCTTTTGGAAAACAAGTCCCTCCATATCCAAATTTACCATCATGTCCAGGAACATTTAAATGACTATCACCTATCCGACCATCAGCAGCAAATCCATTTAATGCATCATCCCAATTGGCTCCAATTTTATCAGATATTAATTTGAATTCATTCATAATACTAACTTTGGTTGCAAAAAAAGTATTATTCATATACTTAATAAGCTCAGCTGTTTTAGAGTCTGTTTTAATAATATTTTTGTTCTTAAATCTCAATTTAAATATTTCCTCTGCTTGATTAACTATTTTTTTAGGACCACCAAGAATTATTCTTGATTGGGTTAACATATCAAGCTTAGCAGTACGTTCAGTTAAAAATTCAGGCGAAAAAATAATTTTAAAATTAGGATATAATTTAGATAATTTATCTGTAGACCCTGGCAATATAGTTGATTTGATTATATAAATTGGTTTTGATTTAGCATACTTAAATACATTTTCAACGTAGGAAAAATCTTGTTTTCCTTTTTTATTCATTGGAGTTGGAACACAAACAAAAACATAATCACAATCATGGATAAGTTTTAAAGAGTTCATTGATTTCAATGGATCGATATCGTATATAAATATATCTGCGATTGTTGAAAAAGCAAAGGCTTGAGCTTCACCGACAAAACCATTTCCTATAATTCCTATTTTATTTTTTTTCATTTTTTAAAAAATCACTAAAAAATTAAACATACAAACTTAATTTATTAAATAATTTGTAAGAAAAGTATGAACTGGTTTTGAAGAAAATAAATTTAGCATACACACAGCTTCGCTGGTTTACTCACATAAAACTTATTACGAAAATACTTAATATAGATTATAATTTCAATATTTTAGCTCTTTATTTAAATTTTATGTCAAAAACAATTTTGATTACTGGTTGTTGCGGATTTATTGGATCAAACTTGTGTGAATACTATCTGAAAAAAAATATTAAAGTAATTGGTATTGACAATTTATTGACTGGAAGAATGTTTAACATAAAAGAGCTTTTAAATAACGATTCCTTCGAATTTATTGAACATGATGTTTGTTCTAAATTAAATACTAATCTTTCTATTGATGAAATTTTACATTTTGCTTCAACTGCAAGTCCAATAGATTATCTCAAGTACCCAATTAAAACATTAGAAATTGGATCTCAAGGAACAAAAAATATTCTTGAACTTGCATTAAAAAATAATGCAACTGTATTAGTTGCATCAACATCAGAAATTTATGGAGATCCTCTAGAGCATCCTCAGAGAGAAACATATTTTGGTAATGTAAATCCAATAGGGCCAAGAGGAGTTTACGATGAGGCCAAAAGATATTTAGAGGCTTTAACTATGGCTTATCACAATAAGTATAATTTAAACACAAAAATTGTCAGGATATTTAATACTTATGGTCCAAAAATGAGAATTCAAGATGGAAGAGCAATACCAAATTTTATCAATCAGGCTATCAATGATAAAGATATAACCATTTATGGAGATGGTTTACAAACTAGATCATTTTCATTTATAGATGACACTATCAATGGAATAAATGAGGTTTTAAATTCTAAATACAATTATCCTGTAAATATTGGAAACCCAAATGAATATTCAATTTTAGACTTAGTTAGTAAAATTAAAAAATTAACTTCTAGTAATAGTAAATTAAAATTCTATGATCTACCTGAGAATGATCCAAAAGTTAGAAAACCTAATATTGATTTAGCATTAAAAATTTTAAGATGGAAACCAAAAGTTAACTTGGAGGATGGTTTAAAGAAAACTATTAATTACTTTTATAATTACAAATGAAAAGAATTCTTTTGATTTTATTTTTTATAAATTCTTGTTCTTATCCTGAGATGGTAAGAAATGAATTAATTTATGAAAATAATTTCGAGAATGGTGTATCAAGTAAAATTGATGGTGCAAGTATATCAACATACAATAATTCAAAAGTTTTAGGAGACTTCAATAATGATGGATTTATACTTTTTCTTGATAATGTTGGAGAACACGATTATGTTTTTCTATCATTTGACCTTTATATTCATGGATCCTGGGATGGAAATTTTAATGGTTTTAAAAGTAATGATCAACCAGACAAATGGATACTGGAATTTAATCCCGACATGGATTTATTTAAAGATCCATCATCAGATAGATTTGTTACCACATTTTCTAATAGTCCTTGTTGGCCAAACTATTGTTTGAGACAATCCTTTCCAGAATCTTATCCCTTTGAAAATAATCCTAAAACAGGCATGTTTTTGACTGACCTTGATCCGAAATGTAAAAATAATTTTTTTGGCGGACCAACAACATTATACCAGCTTGAAAAAGGATTTAAAAGTTCAGGAAATAATATAGTAGTTAGATTTTATGATGAATTATATCAGCCAAATGCTATTGATAAGGATGGTGTTCCTCAAAGTAAATGTGATGAAAGCTGGTCACTAGACAACTTAAAAGTAAGAGTAATTAAATATCAATGAGAATTAAAATTTTATTTTTTCTTTTAATTTCATTTTCGATTTTTTCTCAAACTTTAAATGTCAATAATGATTTCAACTATAGTTTAATTCGGAGTTCCATTTTATCGGGCGATATTGACACAAATTTCTCTTTTAATATTAGGCCAATAAATCAAGATTATTTTTCCAAAATTATTGGAAATGAATTTAAAACGATATTTAAAAATAAATCTGAAAGTATTGAATTAAAAACTTTAGGAATAGATTATTTTATTGAAATTAATACAAATCACCCGTATAATAGAAATAATGGTACTATGATTCCAAACAGAGGATACCAACATATAATTTCACCAGGAATTTTTTTTAAAATAGGTCCCCTTTCAATACAATTAAAACCTGAACATCATTACAGTGAAAATAAAAGTTTTGACGGTTTTTGGGATGATCATTATCCAGTTATTTGGAGGGAAAGATATAAATTATGGAATCATATTGACATGCCCGAGAGGTTTGGTAAAATTAGACATAATAGAACAACTATCGGACAATCGAGCATAAGATTAAACTTCAAAAAACTATCTTTTGGATTATCAAATGAAAATATTTGGTGGGGTCCATCAATTAGGAATAGTATTATGATGAGTAATCACGCTGAGGGTTTTAAACATATTACATTTAATACTATAGAGCCTATAAATACATTTTTAGGAAAATTTGAATGGCAAATTATTACTGGTAGATTAGATAGCTCAGGTTACACACCGCCTAGGACTGACTATGAGTTTGCAGGTACAAAACTTTATGTTCCAAAAATCAATCAGATGGGTAGAACAGATGATTGGAGATATCTTCAGGGTTTTATATTCTCATACAGCCCAAAATGGATAGATGGACTTTCATTAGGATTTTCAAGATGGGTGCAAATGTATTCAGCTTTAGTTGAGGGCAAGTATTACTGGATGGAAGGTAATCCCAATTATTTCCCAGTATTTTCAAACTTATTTAGAAAAAATGACAAGTATGTTGATTACGAAGCCCAAACTAATCAAGCTGCTGGAATTTTTATTAGATGGTTATGGAAAGATTCAAAAGCTGAAATATATGCTGAGTTTCATCATAATGATTCAAAACAAAATCTGAGAGATTTACTGTTAGATGCAGATCACAGTAGAGCAGTTACAGCTGGAATTCAAAAATATTTTAAAATTAATAATGATAATTTTTTGTTTAATTGGGAATGGACGCAAATGGAACAAAATGCAAGCAGGTTAGTCAGAAATGCAGGGTCATGGTATGAGCATTGGTATGTATATGATGGTTATACAAACAGAGGTGAGGTGCTTGGCAGCTCAATAGGTCCTGGATCAAATTCGCATTATTTTTCATTAAATAGAATTCGACATAATGAAAAAATTGGAATAGGACTTGAAATTGTTGATAACGATAATGATTTTTATCACACAGCTTTTGCATCTGCTAATGATTATAGAAGATATTGGAAGGATATCAATTTTCATTTAAATTTCAATAAAGTTTTTCAAAATTTTAAACTCTCTAGTAATCTTATTTTTATCAGAAGCTTAAACTATCAATGGGAGCTTAATGATTCAATAGAGCCTTATTACCACCCTGGAAGAGATGTCAACAACTTTCATTTAAACTTAAAGTTTACATATTTTGGAAATTGGTAGTTTTTAAAAATAGTTTTAAATACTCATCTGTAATATTATTCCATTTATATTTTTTTGAAATTTTATAAAAATTATTTTTAAATGTATTGTAATTTTTTTCAAAATTGTTGATTGAATTTGAAATTGATAAAGATTTTTTTTTAAAAAAAATGGATTTTTTATTTTGCAGCATTTCTCTATTAAAAGGAGTGTCCAAAGCTATTATCTGACAATTTAAATCCAAAGCATTAATCATTGTAGGGTTTGTGCCTCCAAATTCATGTCCGTGTATATATCCAAAACAATTTTGATATAATTGGGTTAAACTATCCTGCGAATTAATGTAACCTGTAAATATAATTTTATTATTAGCCATTGATTTTATCTGTGTTGCATAACTATCATTATAAGGGACATCCCCTACAATAACAATCTTTTTTTTTGATTTTGATTTTAAGAACCCTTGACAAATTAGGCTTGAATTATTGTCAGGTATTAATCTTCCAACAATTAAATAATAACTTTTATCTTGAAGATTGTATTTGTGAAGTATTGTTTTTTCTTTTGTATTAGTCATTGTAGATCCGTAAGCTATTAGCGTAGAATCTTTATTATATCTATTATTGTAAATCTTTTTCATTTCTAAAGAATCTGTAATTATTTCATCAAAAAAAATTGTAGCTAATTTAGATGCAAAGGAAAAATACATAGATCCAATACCTTTCCACTTAGGTCTCAACCATTCTAGTCCGTCAACATTGATAGAAGTTTTTTTTCCAAATAATGTAGTTATCATGCCAAATGGCCCGTTTGCTGAATTAACGTAAAATCCAATATCAAATGACGAAAAACAAAAATGGATTGTAGAAAAAAAGGAGTTAACAAATTGTGATAAATATTTGGTTTCTATGGATGGTGTATAAATTAATTCAACACCTTTAACAAATTTTGGTTTTATTTCAAATAGAGAACTGTGACAATATACTCTGACTCTATGTCCCTTTTTTACTAGCCTTTCGGATAGCTCCTTAACTAAGGTTTCATATCCAGAGTATACGTATGGATAACCCCTTGATCCAATTATTGCTATTTTAAGTGTTTTATTCAACTATATCCAGTAGTTTAGTTTTAAATTTTAGAAAAGAAAAATTTTCACAAACATAATTTAAAGCTTTTTCAACATTTTCTTTCTGTTGTTTTTTGTTTTGCAAATAAGATAAAATTTTTTCAGCTGATTCTTCAACTGAATCATTTTTAATTATTAATCCATTTTTACCCTCTTCAAGAATTTCATATGCTCCACCCAGGTTATTTGTAATTATTGGATTTTTACACTTTATTGCTTCAAAAATAACAGTTGGAAGTGGGTCAGGTGATAATGGTGTATGAATAAAGAAATTAGATTTACATAAAATTGATGTAACATCTTCTCTAAAGCCTAAAAATTTAATCTTATTACTTAACCCTCTTGTTTTTATATCAAGATTTAATTCATTTAAATATTTTTGATATTCAGGTAATGTGTCACCAACAATTTGTAAATAAATATTTTTATTTTTTTTA
>MDTG01323565.1_pt1 | contig 14363 bp, 13 predicted proteins | sample 811421 | NCBI WGS metagenome assembly MDTG01 (sample SAMN05326645, study PRJNA326480) | marine metagenome | isolation source: seawater | place: Pacific Ocean: South East | collected 2011
CCCGCGACGAAGACGTCCCACCGCTCGGCGAGCACCGGATCGTCCGGGTCCGGTCGGGTGAGGGGACTCACCGCCGCCGGATACCCCGTCACGAAGGTCGGGCGGCACGGATCGATCAGCGGCTCCGCGACCTCCTCGAAGATCTCGTTCACCGCGAACCAGTGGTCCATCCCCTCGGCCTTGTGGAGCCCGAGTTCCGCGACCTTCGCCCGCACCGCGTCCTCGTCCCGCATGTCGAACCCGGTCGCCTTCCGGAAGAGGTCGCCGTAGGCGACGCGTTCGAAGGGGCGTCGCCAGTCGACCCGGAGGTCACCGAACGGGAGCACCGGTGCGTCCGCCTCGCCGCCCACCGATTCATCGCCCCGTCGCCGCCGATCCTCCGCGGCCCCGCACGCGAGTTCGTGCAGGAGCGATTCGGTGAGTTCGAGCATGGTCCAGCAGTCGCCGAAGGCCTCGTAGACCTCCATCGCCGTGAACTCGGGATTGTGCGTCCGATCGACGCCCTCGTTCCGGAAGTTCCGGTTGATCTCGAAGACCCGCGGCAGCCCGCCGACGAGGAGTCGCTTGAGGTAGAGCTCCGGCGCGATTCGCATCGATAGTTCGATGTCGAGGGCGTTGTGGTGCGTGGTGAAGGGGCGGGCCGCGGCGCCGCCCGCCATCGACTGGAGCATCGGCGTCTCGACCTCGAGGAACGCACGTCCCTCCATGAAGCGACGCATCCGGGAGATGATCATCGAACGATCCTGGAGCACCCGGATCGCGTCGGGGTTCGCGTGAAGGTCGACGTAGCGTCGACGAAACCGGATCTCGGGATCCGACAGGCCGTGCCACTTCTCGGGAGGCGGCGTCAGGCTCTTCGCATGCATCTCCATCCGGTCCGCCCAGACGCAGATCTCCCCGCGCTTGGTCCGCCCCATCGCCCCGCCGGCGACGACCACGTCGCCGTAGTCGAGCTTCTTGGCGAGGCGGAACGCCTCCGGCCCGCATTCCGCCTTGGAGAGGCTCACCTGCAGGTCGCCGGTGTGGTCCCGCAGCCGGAGGAAGACGAGCTTGCCGATGTCGCGGTGCTGCATCACGCGGCCCGCGACCAGGACCACCGGCCGGGGATCGTCGCCTTCGGTGCCGGCCTCCTTCGCCGCGACGTGCGCATCGTGGGCGGACTCATCGAACGCGGCGCGAGCGGTCGCGAGATCGACGAGACCCTCGACCCGGCCGCCATAGGGACGCACGCCGAGTTCGTCCTTCAGGAACTGGAGCTTCCGGCGGCGGGCCGCCACGAGATCCCGAAGGTCCGCCTCGGTCGGCGGCTCGGAGTCGTCGGAACGGTTTGAAACGCTCGGGGGGGTGTCGCTCACGGCGTGCCTCGCGGGACGGAACGGTTCGGAACGGTGATCGAGCCGACGTCGCGGGGCCCGTCCACCAGGCGTGGCATGGTACCGGTTCCGCGGCGGATCGATCCCGGACGCCGACCGGGCCGTCGAGCGGAGGTCAGCGGATCGGCAGGTTCAAGGACGGCGGCTCGAAGTCGACCAGCGACGCGAAACGCTCGCGAAACTCGTTGGTGTCGATGTCCGAGCACGAGGCGAGCCGCGCGAGGATCACCGGGTCGTCGAGATCGTCGCGACGAATCCGGATCATGTAGCGACGGGCGATCGCGTATCGCGTCGACTCGATGTCGACGAGCCGGACCTGCATCCGCCTGGTCCGCGGGTCGAGCATCCTCTCCAACGGCACCGGAACGAAGCGGCCGCCCTGCATGGAGATGAGCGACCCGCTCCCACCTTCGATCAGGAACTTCGCCGCGGCGTAGCCGAGGTCGCGGCAGTACTCGAGGTCCGCCGGCACCGGATCCGCGCAGCGGAGCTCGTATCCGATGTTCTTCTCGACGATCGTGCAGTCGATCCCGAGCTTCTGGAGTTCGGTCCGGACCAGTCGCTTGAGCTCGCGGCCGAAGTCCAGTTCCGCGAGCCGGACGTGTCCGTGGGCGTCACGCTCGATGACGCCGAGCCGGTTCAGGTCGTCCGGATCGACGGACAGCGCCGTGCCCTCCGCGATCACCGCGACGCCGTCGTCGCGCCCGTCGAGCCGACGCTTGATGATCGCGCCGACGAGGGTGTCGACCAGCATCGAGAGTGGGATCTTCTCACCGCGGAACTCCTCGGGGACGATCGTGAGCGTGGCCCCGGCCGCCTTCCCGATACCGAGCGCCAGATGCCCGGCGGTGCGTCCCATGGCGACCACGAGGTACCACCGATGTGTGGTCTTCGCGTCGGTCATGAGGTTCCGCACGATGTCCACACCGACCGCCCGGGCGGTCTGGAATCCGAAGGTGTCGATCTCGGGGGGGAGGTCGAGGTCGTTGTCGATCGTCTTCGGGACGTGGGCGACCGCGATCCGGCCCTTCGCCTGCTCGCTCACCCGGTAGGCGGAATAGGCGGTGTCGTCGCCGCCGATCGTCACGAGCTTGTCGATCCCTCGGGCCTCGAGGCTCGCGATCACCCGTTCCAGATCCTCCTCGCGACGGGTCGGGTTCGCCCGGGCGATCCCCAGCATCGAACCACCGCGGTAGTGCATCCGACTGACGTCGTCGATCTCCAACGAACGGATGGCGTCCGGATCCCCGATCATCAGCTTCGAGAAGCCGTCCATCAGGCCGAACACCGGAAGTCCCTCGAGCCTGGCCCGGATGGTCGCGGCGGCGATCACCGCATTGATGCCCGGCGCGGGACCTCCGCCCGCGAGGATGCCGAGCCCGCCGAGACCTCGATGGCTGTCGGTCTTCATCTGCACAAACTCCTCCGTTGCCGTCCGCGGATGCCAGAACCCCGGCCGCCGCGGCCGGGGACCGGACTGTATACCGAGCCGATCGAGGACATCGCCATCTGGAATCCCCGATTCGACCGATCTCCTCCAACTCCACGGCGATATCCTGTCGCTCCATGCAACCGGTGGTCTTCCTCGATCGCGACAACACCCTCATCGCCAACGACGGCGATCTCGGCGATCCCGCGCGGGTCACGCTGCTCGACGGCGTCCCCGAGGGACTCCGGCGCCTGCGGGATGCCGGCTATCGACTCGTGGTCGTCACGAACCAGGGCGGCGTCGCCCGCGGCCGATACGAAGAGGACGACGTGGATCGGGTTCATCGCGAGATCGCGGGACTCGTGGACCTCGCCGCCGATCGTCGCGGACTGATCGACCGCTTCTACTACTGCCCCTTCCACCCGGAGGCCGTGGTCGACGACTATCGACGCGAACATCCGTGGCGAAAGCCCCAGCCCGGCATGCTCCTGCAGGCCAGCCGCGACCTCGGCATCGATCTCCGCGGCAGCTGGCTCATCGGTGACCAGCCCCGTGACGTCCAGGCCGGGACCGGCGCCGGCTGCCGGACCATCCTTCTCGGACCGGGCCGCGAACTCGACCAGGACGTGGTGCCGACGGCGATCGCCGACGACTTCACCGAGGCCGTGGACGTGATCCTCGCGACCGGCAGGCCGCAGCGACCCCGCGGCGAATCGACCAACGAACTCGCCCAGCTCCGGCGGGCGATCGAGGATCTCAACGAGTCCACGCGACCTCGGGACAACGGCACCGCGAGGATGGTCGGCGCCGGCCTCATGCTCCTCGCCCCCCTTCCCTTCGTGGCGGGGTTGATCCTCCTCAACGAACCGCAGGCCTTCCTGGTCTGGATGCTCGTGACGGTGGTGGTGCTGCTGGCCGCGATCGGATGCCTGCTCCTGGAGCGACGATGAGCGACTCCGGAATCGCGCGAGCCTCCCTCGCGATCCATCCGGAAGCCGATCTCGCGGACCCGGGTGTTTCGGAGACGATTCTCGCCGCCGCGCGGGGCATCGCGGAACGAACCGGCGTGGACCTCGTCGAGCTCGACTGGCGCCCCGACCGACTGATGATCGGGACCCGGGGGCCGGACCTCACCGCGATCGGACTGCTCGCCGAACTCCGCCGCACGACGGACCGCTGGCACCGGGACCGCGGTGGTGGCCCGCTCTGGCAGGACGGGACCGGCCACCGGGGGTTCGACGCGTGAGACCCGGTCCCGTCGATCCTGCCGGGATCCGACGCCTCGGCATCCTGATGCCGAACTGGCTCGGGGACGCGGTGATGGCCGAACCGACGATCCGCGCCATCGCGCTCGCCGCGCCACACCTCGAGATCACGATCTTCGGCAGACCGGGCACGATCGCCATGCTGGACGGCCATCCCGCGGTCCGCGACGCCGTCGCCCTGCGCGACTCCGGCCTGGTCGGACCCTTCATGGCCGGACGCGAAGTCCGGCGTCACGGACTCGATGCGTTGCTGCTCCTGCGAGGAAGCTTCCGCGCCGGCCTCGTCGGTCTGGCTTCGGGCGTCCGTCCGACGATCGGATACGCCCGCGACGGTCGTCGCTCCCTGCTTTCCCATCCGGTTTCCACGACGCGAGGCAACGGTCCGCGACCGACCGTCGACGACTACGCCCGGCTCGCGTCGGAGCGCCTCGGCGTCCCGGTCGACGATCGACTTCCCCGGCTCTCGACCACGCCCGCCGAACGACAGGCCGCCGCGACGGTGCTCGAGGGAATCGAAGGCCCCTGCGCCGCCTTCGTCGCGGGCGGAAGCAAGATCCCCAAGCGCTGGCCGCCCGGACGTTTCGCCGAACTCGCCGGTCGACTGCCCGGGTGCATTCGCAGCGTGGTGCTTCTCGGCGGCCCGGACGAGGCCGAACTGCTCGCGAGCATCGCCAGGGATGCCTCGCAGACCGGCGACCGACGCGTCTTCGACCTCGGACCGCGCGGACTGGGACTCGATTCGCTGCGGGGCGTGATCGAGCGATGCCGGATCATGATCACCAACGACACCGGGCCCCGTCACCTGGCGGTCGCCCTCGGCGTCCCCACCGTCGCGATCTTCGGCCCCACCGATCATCGCTGGACGACGCTGCGGGGCGCGGACGAACGCATCGTCGTCGCACAACCCTTCCTGCCGACCGAACTCGTCGCCGACGATCATCCCGCCGCGTGCGGCGTCGATCGCATTCCGGTGGCCGACGTCCTGCATGCCGTCCTCGATGCGTTGGACGAACCCGACGCCCGGAACGGGGTATCGTCGACGGCATGATCGAAGCCGCACAGCAATTCGGTTGGTACTGGTGGACCTTCGCCGCGATCGCCTTTCTCGCCGGCAGTCTCCCGTTCGGCGTGATCATCGCGCGACGCCGGGGCGTCGACATCCGCAAGGCGGGTTCGGGCAATCCCGGTGCCACCAACGTGGGTCGCGTCCTCGGCCGGCGATTCGGCATCCTGTGCTTCTTCCTCGATGCCCTGAAGGGGGCGGTCCCCGTGCTGCTCGCCGGATGGTTCGCCGGACTCCTCGGCGCCTCGACGACTTCGAACGCCGCGGCGTGGGGCTGGCTTCTGGTCGCCGTCGCGGCGATCCTCGGACACTGCTTCTCGCCGTGGATCGGGTTCCGGGGCGGAAAGGGCGTCGCGACCGGCTTCGGTGCCGTGCTCGCGATGTGGCCGGTGCTCACGGTCCCCGCCCTCGCCGCCTTCCTCGTCTGGGGCGTCACCCTGGGACTCACCCGCCTCATGTCCCTGGCGAGCATGGCCGGGGCGATCGTCCTTCCCGCGACGGTGATCGCCATGTCCATCGCGGGCGAAGGGGAATCACTCGGTCGCTCGGTCCCGTATCTCGTGGTGACGGGACTCATCGCCGCCTTCGTGGTCTTCCGACACCGGAAGAATCTCGTGCGGATCCGCGCGGGATCCGAACCGACGGTGCGAAACCCGAAGAACGAACGACCCGCGGCGTGATTCCCGGTTCGCCGATCCGACCGGGGCGCGAGGCGGCACCGGGACCGCCGGTGCCGCCGGCGCGGTCCCTCCTCCGGATGCGGGGGAAGACGGGCGACCCGGGTCGGATTCAGTCGCCTCGGCGAGCGGCGTCGATCACCGCGATCGGCACGACCAGTGATTCCGCGGTCTTCGAAGTGGTCGGCATCGCTTCCGCGTGACGCGCCCAGCTCGACCATGCGTCGGCCTCGAACGCCACGTCCGGGCGGTCGGTTCCGGCGGGCACGAGCCGGGTCGCGGCACCGTCGCCTCCGGCGCCGAGCGTGCTCATCCGGGCGATGACCTCGGCGACCTGCCCGCGAGGGACCACCAGCGCGTAGCGGAATCCGCGTTCCGCCAGATCGATCCTCACCCGGGTCTCCGGGGCGTCGTCGATCATCCCGACGATCGGCGAAGGTTGCAGATCCCGGGGGCGACCTCGAACGGAGGACGGCGTTCCGGCCGCACGGGCCAGTCCCGCCGCCAGCCCCCGACCGGAGGCGCCGACGCTTTCGATCAACGTGAGGTTCCGAACCAGCACCGCGTCCAGCTCGAGGGCGAGGGAGGCGAGCCGGGTCTCGAAGGTCTCGTCGGCCGCGTCCCAGGCGAACGCGACGCCGAAGGAGGCGAGATCGGTTCCGACGACCTCCTCGATCGTCGCCCGCTTCTCGGCCGGTGCACCGTCGAGGGCCGGTCGACCGATCCCCGGGATCCCCTCATCCGCCGCGACCACGGTCGCGGACGGCTCGAGTCCGGGGGATGTCGGCGGCTCGGGAGCCCGCGGATCCGCGGGTTCGAGACTCGTGGAGATCCAGGCCATCGGATCGATGCCCGTCCACTCGATCTGATCGACGACCTGCACGACGACCACGCCGGCCGCCGCGGCGATCGCGATGCCGGCGGCGACCTGAACGAGCGGACGACGTCGGTTCCATCGACGGCGACGCGCCAGCTCCTGGACGGACTTCGACATCATGTCGGTCGGCTCGATCCCCTCTTCGCCGAGCAGGCGGTCGCCGATCAACTCGCCTCGGGCGACGCGGGCGCGCAGCGGGGCCAGCAGGTCCGGACCGACGACGGGCAACGTCGTCGACCGCATGACTTCATGATCGCGACGCATCCGGACCAGCCGGTCCGCCGCGTCCTCGTCGCCGGCGCGAACCGACGCGAGGAACGCGTCCGACTCGTGCTCGGCCATCTCCGACTCCACGAAACGAAGCAGGTCGTCGGTATCCAGCCCGCCGAAACCGAGCGCCTCGATCGCTGGATCCACCGCCGCTGGATCCACGTTCGCTCGGTCCGCGGTCGCCGGGTCCACGGTCGCATCGAAGTTTTCGAAATCGTCGCGACTCATCGGGATCGCCTCGTCTCTCCGAATCCACCACCAGGTGGCCTGCGGAACAGGCTCGCACCAGAAGTTACCACCGAACCGACTTCAAGGACCTGGCCGGGAGACCCGCACTCGAATCCGAGAATGCAGCCCTCGGTCCGGCCGGCACGCGCCCCTGCTCCGGGGAACGACGGTGTCGCGAGAACCCGGGGGTCCTCCGAACGAAGTCGGCCCGCCCCGTGGATCGCGATCCGAATCGCCTCCACGTGCGGCCCCGACGAACCGGGCTTCTCGTTGTCCAGATGCCCCGGGCCGGGGCGAAGCGGCGATCAGTCGTCGCCGTGGCCCATCCGCCCGAGCGCATCACGAAGCGCGGCTCGAGCTCGGAACAGTCGGCTCTTGACGGTGCCGATCGGAGTTCCGAGCACCTCCGCGATGTCGCCGTAGTCGAGACCCTGCAGGTCTCGAAGGACCAGGATGGCCCTCGCCTGGAGGTCCAGGAGGCCGAGTCCCGCCACGACCGATCGGTGGAGGTCGTTGGTTTCGATGCGACTCGCAGGCTCCGGTTCCCTGCTTCGGAGGTCAATTCCAGAATCTCCTTCCGGGAGCCTCGCGTGCCGGCGGAGTTTCTCGCGGCGAAGGTGGGAATAGACGCAATTGAGGGTGACTCGAACGCTCCAGGTGCTGAATCGGGCCCGCCCGTCGAACCGGGGCAGCCCCTCGTACATCCGCATCATGGCGTCTTGAGCCACGTCCGCGGCGACCTCGGGACGGCCGAGCATGCGGAGACAGAGACCGTAGATACGCCCCTGGGATCGCTCGAAGAGGGCGTCGATCGCCGCCTCCGAGCCATTCCGCCAGGCATCGATCAGTTCCTGGTCGGGATCGATCACCGGATCGTCGGTTCGCACGGCCCCGAGCACGCCGGACCGGCTCGGATCGGGATCGAGGGCCGCGTGCGTCCCACTCGCGTTGTTCGCGAGGATCCCCGGTCGAGCGGGACGAGCGCCGCCGTCCAACTGCTGCCGGTCCGATCTTGTTCTCGCTGCCTCGGCCATGGATACCCGTTCAAGCTGGTTGGACGTCGTTTCTACGAATCTCAATGCACCGGACGCCGACACCGTCGACTCGGCTCGACGGGAAGGAACCATGTCCGCCATGGTGGTGCCCGCGATCCGCGATCGGCGGATCGAGGTCCTCGAACCCGAAGTCACCCGGGTCGATAGCATCCCGTACGGAAACCTTTCGAGTCTAGTTCCAAAACCGCCTGGAAACGACAAACACGATGCAATCCGAGGACAAGAACATGCTTCCGGACGTTCATGGCGGCTATCGGTCCCCCCTCGAGACGCGCAACGCCTCCCCGGAGATGCGCGCGATCTTCTCCAGCCGTCGGAAGTTCGGTTACTGGCGACGGATCTGGGTCGCGCTCGCCACCGCCCAGCGGACACTGGGGCTTCCGATCGATTCGGCCCAGGTCGATGCGCTCGAACAGGCCGTCGACGACATCGATTTCGACGCGGCCGCGGCTCACGAGCGAAGACTTCGACATGACGTGATGGCCCATGTCCACGCCTTCGGGGATCGGGTTCCGGAGGCTGCGGGCATCATCCACCTCGGCGCGACCAGCCAGGACGTGGTCTGCAACGCGGACCTGATGATCCAGCGGGATGCGCTGTGCCTCACGGCCGGCAAGATCGCGAGCGTGATCGATCGACTCGGACGGTTCGCCTCGACGCACCGGGCGCTGCCCACCCTCGGATTCACCCACTACCAGCCCGCGCAGCCCACCACCGTCGGCAAGCGTGCGACCCTCTGGGCCCAGGATCTCCTGATCGGACTCGAGGAGATCGAAGGAATCCGGGATGGACTGCGGCTCCGCGGGATGCGTGGCGCAACGGGGACGCAGGCGTCGTTCCTCGGACTCCTCGACCGGGACGAGGAGAAGGTCCGGGAGCTGGAACGACTGGTCGCCGAGCGACTGGAGTGGCCGGCCGACGCGACCTGGGCCGTCAGCGGCCAGACCTATCCCCGCCTCGCGGACGCCCGTCTCCTCAACGGCCTCGCCCTCGTCGCCGCCGCCATCCACAAGTGCTGCAACGATCTTCGGCTGCTCGCCAATCTCAAGGAGGTCGAGGAACCTTTCGAGGCCGATCAGATCGGCTCCAGCGCGATGGCGTACAAGCGCAACCCGATGCGGTGCGAGCGTGCCACCGGGCTCTCCCGATTCGTCATGAATCTCGTGGGCAACGGACTCGACACGGCCGCGACCCAGTGGTTCGAGCGAACCCTCGACGATTCCTCGAACCGACGCCTGAGCATCCCGGAGGCGTTCCTCGCACTCGACGGCGCGCTCGACATCATGGAGAACGTGACGAGCGGGCTGGTCGTCCACGAACGCGTGGTGGCGGCGCACCTCGCGTCGGAGCTCCCCTTCATGGCGACCGAGGACCTGATGCTGGAGGCCGCCCGACGGGGCGGCGATCGCCAACATCTCCATGAGGTGATTCGAACCGCCAGCATGGAGGCCGCGCGACGGATCAAGCACGAGGGCGGTGAAAACGACCTGATCGATCGACTCCGCGCCACCCCTGAATTCGCGGAACTGCCGATCGACGACCTGATGGATCCGGCGCGGTTCATCGGACTCGCACCCGCCCAGGTCGATGCCTTCGTCGAGCATCGGATCGAGCCGATCCGAATGCGATACGCGGGACAGATCGATGGGAAGGCGGATCTCCGAGTCTGAATCCGACTGATCCGCTCCTGAAAACCCCCCATCGTCGCCCCGCGGTCAATTACCCGAAAATGCATCGATCTTGCGTCGATACACTTCGATATTTGGACAAAAAGCACCAAAACGCTTTTTGATCATCGGGGGTTCTTCAAGCCGAAAATCCCAGAATCGCCGTTATTGGCCTTGAATCAAGCATTCTGCCGAAGAACCCCGTACATTGGATTCCAACGTCCCGCCGTTGGTGCGAGAACTTCCGAAGAAGTCCCCACCACCGCGACACAGATTGCAAGGAGCGCTTCGCATGCAAGCCTATGAAAACCTTCGGCAACTGATCGACTCCTGCCACGACGACGTGCAGAAGGCCGCAGGCGGCAACAAGGCCGCTGGTACCCGGGTCCGCAAGGTCATGCAGGAGGTTCGTGAAGCTGCCAAGCAGCTTCGTGCAGACATCCTGACGGCTCAGAAGGACTGAAATCGATTCGGCTCCCGAACGGAGTCCGCATCGACCGACCGATCATCATCAATGAGAGACCACCGCGATCCGATCCTCGGGTCGCGGCCTCTCGTTTTGGACGACGCCCGGGCGTCTCGGGGGAGTGAGACCGCATCTTCACGCGCAGATCGTCCGCCCCGACTGATGATCGACTACGGTACGGCCTCCCTCACTCGCCAGGAACAACGTCTTGCCTGCAGATCCCCTCTTCCCCTACGACCATGCCGATTTCGACCGTCCCATGGCCGATCTCGACGCCGTCAAGGAGATCAATCCTCACCGCGGGGACATGATCCAGATCGATGGCGTCGCGGCATGGTCCGACGACTTCAGCGAGGGCGTGGGCTGGCGGGACGTGCGGGAAGACGAATTCTGGGTGCCTGGGCACATTCCGGGGCGTCCCCTGCTGCCGGGCGTGCTGATGATCGAGGCCGCGGCACAGCTGGCGAGCTTCATTCACATCAAGGGCTCCCCGCTCAGCGAGAATTCCTTCCTCGGTTTCACGCGCTGCGACGACTGCGCCTTCCGGGGCGTGGTCGTGCCCGGCGATCGGCTCGTCATGCTCGCAAAGAGCATTTCTCGCAATCGACGTCGATTCGTCAGTCGCTGCCAGGGATTCGTCCGGGGCAGCCTCACCTTCGAGGTCACGGTCACCGGAATGCAGGTCTGACCGCCCCTGCGCCGGGACCTCGCGCAGGATTCCGTTCCCCGCATGCGTCTTCCCCCGCTTCGATTCAAACCGATTCTGAAACCCCGCGCCTGGGGCGGCGACCGATTCCCCCGCCCGGCGGGCCGGGGCGACCAGGGCGACGTGATCGGCGAATCGTGGACCCTCGCCGACCTCCCGGCCTCGATCGCCGATGGTCGGTCCGTCGTGGAGGAAGGGCCGATGGCCGGTCGCTCGCTCCACGAGATCCTCGAAGCGACGCCGGACGCGTTGCTGGGATCCGCCTCGCCGGCGAATTCCGGACGTTTCCCGATGCTCGTCAAGATTCTCGACGCCGCGGAGAACCTCTCCGTGCAGGTCCACCCGACTCCTCGATACGTCGAGGACCATCCTGACGCCGCGGTGAAGACCGAGTCGTGGTTCGTTCTCGAGGCCGCCCCCGGCGCCGTCGTCTACCGAGGGCTTCGATCCGGTGTGGACGCGGACACCCTCCGAACCGCGATCGGCCGGAAGGACGGGGTGCTCGACCTGCTCGTCACCCTCCCGGTCACGCCCGGCGACTGCATCCACCTGCCGAGCGGCACCTGCCACGCCCTCGGGGCCGACATCAGGCTCATCGAGATCCAGACACCGAGCGACACGACGTTCCGGGTGTGGGATTGGAATCGGGACGACCCGGGTCGACCGCTGCATCTCGAGGCGGCGATGGAATGCATCGACTTCGACGCCTCCTCGAGTTCCCTTCCGCCGTTGACGAGGCTCGCCGAGCTTCCTGCCGTCGAGGCCGGTGGCGGCCGCCGCCGTCGAGTCTGCACGGCGGCCGAATTCACGATCGACCACCTCGATCTCGATGCGGGCACCTGGAATCTCACGACGGGATCGACGCCGACGGTGCTCGTGGGCATCGAAGGCGCGCTGTCCGTGGTCGACGCCGCGGGCGATCGGGCCCGCCTCGGCCCCGAGGACACCGTGCTGGTTCCCGCATCCTGCGAAAAGCCCCGAATCCGGTGCGATGGACCGGGACGGCTGTTGTCCGTGGAGATCCCGGCGATCCCGGGCGTCCTGCTCGCATGAGGGCCATCACGGAATCGCGATGCACTTCCGCCCGCCGGCGCGCGGCCGGCATCTCGAAGTGGCTGGCCCTCGCCATCCTCGTCTCGATGGTCCGCCCCGCGACGGCGACCGACCATGTGATGGCGCCGGGAGAACCGTGGCCGGCGGCGACCGAGGTCGAGCCGGGCGATCGCATCCTGCTCGCACCCGGCATCCACAAGAACGTCGGCGCCCTGTCGCTTTCCGGCGCGCCCGGTCGTCCGATCCGGATCGGCTCGGTCGACCCCACGCAGCCGTCGACGCTGCTCGGCGACGCCTGGAGCCTCGACGTCGCCGGTGCGTCGCACCTCGAGTTCGAGTCCCTGCTGGTGATTTCCGGCCGGTCGGGGGCGATCCGCATCCGCGGCACCGCGGCAACGCCGGGCCGGAACATCGCCCTTCGCAATCTCTTCATCACGCCGACTCCCGGCGTCCTCGTCCCGGTCGGACTCGATGCCGACGGCGTGGAGGACCTCCGAATCTCCAACTTGCGGGTCGCGCTCTGGCAGCGTGCCGCCATCGAGCTCCGGAACGCCTCGCGGGTCCGCATGACGGGACTGACCCTGCAGGGCGATCGCCGGGCCTCGGCCGGCATCCGCCTCGATTCGGGCGTGCGCGACGTCCGCGTCGAACGCAGCGCCTTGCTCATCATCGGAGGTTCGGGCGTGGCCGCGGGCCTGCCGACCGCCCCACACCCCGAGTCGACCGCGTCCACGCCCGCGGTGGAGGACCTGGTCGTCGAGCGGTGCATCTTCGAACGCGTCGCGATACCGGTGACGGTCGGATCCGCCGAACGCGTGCTCGTGGATCGTTGCACCATCGTCGAGCCGACCGCCGCGGTCTTCGAGCTGCGACGCCCGAAGGCGGGCTGGAGCGCGGCCGGCGAAGTCCGCATCCGCCACAACCTCGTGGCGTGGAAGGTGAACGGACTCGCCCGACTCTTCATCGACGACCAGCCCGACGCCGCACTGGATCTCGGCCCGAATCTCTGGTGGGCCGCGACGATGCCGACGGCGCTGCAGTGGCTCGGCGGATTCCCGGATGGCGCCGCACCGCAGGGCGTCGACATCGATCCTCGACTCGTTCCACGATCGAACAAGCCGCTCGCCGCACCCGCTGCGGGATTCGGTCACCTCGCATCACCCGGGCCGGGTGTGCGCGATGGCTCGGATCCCCCACGGACGAGCGAGCCCCGCCCGACGGACCGACCCTGAACCCCGCTGATCGTCGTCGAACGCGGTTCCCGGAAACCGATCACTCGATAACCCGGACGGACCCGAACGGCCGCCCGGGGTCTTCGTATACTCCTCGTGATGAACGTTCGTGGACCCATCCCCATCAACGCCGCGGCCGCCTACGGGGTCGATCGCGCCGGGCCGGTGCAGGCCCCCTCGGACCCCGCCGCCGTTCGCGCGGCCAAGGCCGTCGACGTGGTGGATCTCCGCTCGACGGCGCCCGCCGGGGTGCGAAACCTCGTCGCGGGAACCGTGCGAAGCGACGTGAACCGAGGCGTCGGTTTCGATGGGGATCGAGCGGTCGATCCGAATCCCCGACCGACGACGCCGTCCGCCGGCCCGCTCCACCTCTACACGAGTCAGGCGGATCGGATCGACGCGGCGATCGGGGTGGAAATCGGCCGGCATCTCGACCTCGAAGCCTGACCCGCGGGCCCCGCGTCGACCGGGGCCGGCGTGCTCGACCCCCCTCCACATCCCGTGCACCGCCGGCCGGATCACCCATGGATCCGGATTTCGGGTCCGAGCGGAGACTTCCCGCCGTCGCTCGGTTGAGCCGGGACGCCGGGGCCGGTATTCTTCCCGACTCAGGAATCCGGCGTCGCAGGCCCGCAGGGCCCTCGATCCGGCCTCCCGAAAGACCCCACCCCCGCTCGTTCAAGCGGGGTCGTCCATCCACCCCTCGCCTCCTCAGGGAGACCGCCCTCTCATGGCTTCGACCGGCACCATCCTCCAGGTCATTGGCTCGACCTTTGACGCACAGTTTCCCGAGTCCGATCTCCCCGAGATCTACAACGCGATCGACGTGGAGCTCGAATCTGGCGGCCAGAAGATCCGGCTCGTGGGCGAGGTCGCGAAGCACCTCGGGGGCGGTGCCGTCCGATGCGTCGCGCTCGGCTCCACCGACGGCATGCGACGCGGGCAGCCCTGCGTCGACACCGGCGCTCCCGTGACCGTCCCGGTCGGCGAAGGCGTGCTCGG
>MDTG01393261.1_pt1 | contig 14361 bp, 15 predicted proteins | sample 811421 | NCBI WGS metagenome assembly MDTG01 (sample SAMN05326645, study PRJNA326480) | marine metagenome | isolation source: seawater | place: Pacific Ocean: South East | collected 2011
AGTGTGCATGGACTTTATTTACTTTAAACATAAATCTCTCCTTATATGAAATCAGTGATTGTAGTAGACTATTCTAACATTCAATCTATTATAAAAAAACCTATATAATTATGTGCGGTATTTGTGGTGAATTTAAATTTAAGGATTATAGCTTCAATGAAAAAAGGCTCGCTGACCTTTTAGATTCTATATCCAGTCGCGGTAAAGATTCTAATGGCATATTTAAAGATGAGGATGTTTTTTTAGGTCATCATAGGTTATCTATAATTGATACATCCAGCAAATCCAATCAGCCAATGAAGGTCAATCAATATTTAATAATTTTTAATGGTGTTATTTATAACTATATTGATTTAAGAAAGAAACTAATATCTAAAGGTCATCATTTCGACTCTTCTGGTGATACAGAAGTAATAATTAAGATGTTTATTGAATATGGTGATAATTGTGTTGACTATCTTGACGGAGTATTTGCATTTTGTATTTATGATACTAAAAATAAGAGTATTTTTTTAGCGAGAGATAGGTTTGGTATCAAGCCACTCTATTATTCAATAGAAGATAACCATATAGTTTTTTCATCTTCTATGAAAGGTATACTGGGATATATAAAAAACAAAAAAATTGATCCTATTGCTCTAAATTATCAATTCACTCTTCATTCAGTAGTCCCTGCTCCTCATACTATCATCAGTGGTATTAATAAATTAGAGCCAGGGAACACCATGACAGTATGCAAATCAGGAAAGTCTTATTTAAAAAAATACTTTGATATAGAACAAGTTGAAATATCAGATTTATCTGATAGTCAAATTATCGATAAATCTAGATACCTACTAAATGAAGCGATCAAAAAAAGATTAAACGTTGCTGATGTGCCTGTTGGAATTCTTTTATCTGGTGGACTAGATTCCAGCTTGATCACAGCAATGTCTAGTCAAGTCAAGGAAAAAATAAGTACGTACTCAATAGGTTTCGATACAATAGAAAAAGAAATAGGAAATGAGTTTTATTATTCTGACATAGTTGCAAAGTATTACCATACTAAACACTCAAAGTATAATGTAACCAATGACCTATTATACGATAATCTTGATAATGTTATTAAGAATATGAGTGAGCCAATGTTTAGTCAGGATTCTTCAGCATTTTATTTATTATCCCAAAAAGTTTCTCAATCAAACAAAGTAGTCTTAAGTGGTCAAGGTGCTGATGAAGTATTTGGGGGTTACTTCTGGTATGAAAAAATAATGAAAGAGACAGACTTATCTGACGCTGAAATAATATCAAAATTTTATTTTGATAGAGATTTTATATCTTATAAGAGTGCAATAAATAAAGAGTATGTAAGTGACAACTATGCTTTTAATGATATAGATAACCGATGTAAAAAAATGGATTCAAACTTTAGTACACTAGATAAGGTATTTCGTTTAGAGATGTCGATGTTTATAATAGACGATCCGGTTAAAAGAATAGATAACATGACAATGTCTCATGCTCTTGAGGCTCGAGTTCCTTTCTTGGATGTAGACTTAGTCAAATTCATGTTAACAATACAAGGGGCAAAGAAAATAGAAAAAGGGGCAAAATATTATCTAAAAAAATTATCAGAGGATTACCTTGAGGATGACATAATATACAGAGATAAGTTTTATTTTCCAGTTCCTCCTCTAAAAGTTCTTAAAGGTAAGTTTTATGATTACTGTAAAAATATATTAAATAAAGATGAATCTCTGGAAAGAGAACTATATGACAGAGATTATATAAATAATCTTTTGAAGGATCCAAATGGAAATTATACTCAAATCAATGGTAATGAACTATGGCATTTCACTCTTTTAGAAAGATGGTTGCAACTACATGTTGATCCATAATGATACAAGATATATAATTTCGTTATAAATAGGGAGACATAAATGTCAACATTAGAAAGAATAAAAAAACAAGTAGATGAAAGTCCTGTGATATTGTACATGAAAGGTACGCCTCAGATGCCCATGTGTGGCTTCTCCTCAAGGACTGTAGAGGCACTTAAAAGTTGTGGTAAAGAATTTGCATATGTTAATGTAATACTTGATTCTGAGATAATGCAAGAGCTTCCCAAGTTTGCAGACTGGCCTACATTCCCGCAGTTATACATCAAAGGCGAACTAATCGGAGGCTGTGATATTACTCTAGATCTTCATAAATCTGGCGAATTACAAAAAATGATTGATGAAGCAGTTGGTTAAACAGCTGGAGAATTAACGGCATGAATTATGCCCCAATAATCAAACATATTTACCTTTGATATTGATTGCACGTTCAAATTTGCATAAGCATTAAATTCTGAAAAAGGGAAATATGGTCTCCATCCTAAGTATTTGCTAACAGGCATGAGGCCCTTTTCTAGCACTTTTATCAATGCACTGTCAGTGTCAAAGCTGAAGTGATTTACTAGATAAATATCTCCGTTAGGTTTACAGACTCTTTTCATCTCATTGATAAGTAAATTGGGATTTTGAGTAACTGAAACAACATACATTCCTACAACTTTATCAAAGGAATTATCAGAGAATTTGAGTTGTTCACCATTCATCATCATAACGGTTTTATTCTTGAGGTTATTTTTTTCAATATTCCTCTTAGCTTTTCGGAGCATATCAGGCGATATATCAATCCCAGTCACGCTGGTTTTTTCAGGGTAATATTTATATGATGTACCAGTGCCAATACCAATTTCTAGGACCTGATCATGATCAGAGCAGTTCATCATACTAACAAGTTTTTTTTGACCTGGTCGAAAAACTTGGCCAAAAGTGTAGTCGTAAATACTAGAGACTCTTTTATATGATTTTATTATAGACTTGTCGTCCAATATGGTATCCTTTAATGAAATCTATGCACAATTATAGCACTTTATGCAGGGAATACTAAAAATTTTCACAGATATAATGCTTTTCAGGAAAGGTCCTCAAGACCTTCCCGCAAGCACAAGTCTTCTAAATGTATTCATAATAATAAATATTCTTATTAGCTTAATACCTAATGAAGTTAACTATAATTTAGGAATATCTGTTATAACATCCTTAGTCTATGTCGGTGCAAGCTTATTTTTCATTCAAACTATACTCAATATTAAAGAAAATATGACTAGTACATCGAACTATAGGGTTCGATATGTTCAATCTGCTACATCAATACTAGGTATACATGCTGTTATAGGCTTGATAACGAGTTTAATCTTTTTTTTAAATAATGATCCTGATTCAATTATTTTCGTAATTCTTATTGCTACAGTTTACTCATGGATAATATATGGTTATATATTTAAATTGACACTTGATTGTACAACCTTCATGGGATTATCTATATCCTTTCTTTATAGTATGATTATTGGCTTTATGCTAATAATTGTGCTGTCACTGCTAATATGAAAATTCATATTCTTGGAATTGCTGGAACATTTATGTCTGGTATTGCCATACTTGCCAAACAGAAAGGTCATGAAGTATCAGGGTCAGATAATTCTTGTTATGACCCAATAAAAACAGTGCTAGAAAAACAGAAAATAAAAATAAATCTTGGTTATAAAACAAAAGATCTTAAAAATAAAGACTTGATCATTATTGGAAATGTAATGTCACGAGGAAATTCTATTATTGAATATATAATGAAGAATAATATCAAATACACATCTGGACCAAAATGGTTAAACGAGAATATATTATTTAATAAGAAAGTAATTGCTGTAAGTGGTACCCATGGAAAGACAACTACAACATCTATGATAGTAAATATAATGATAGGAAATAAACTAAATCCAAGTTATTTAATAGGTGGTGATCCAGCAGGAAATATGAAATCAGCAAACCTTACAAACTCAGAGTACTTTGTAATTGAGGCAGATGAATACGATACCGCATTTTTTGATAAACAGTCCAAGTTCATACATTATAATCCATACATCTTAATGATAAATAATATAGAGTTCGATCATGCAGATATTTTTAAGAGTATTGATGATATCATCAAGTCATTTCATCACTTAATAAGATTAGTTCCGCCTAATGGAACAGTTGTTATAAATGGTAATGATTCTAATATTAAAAAATTACTAAAGCTTGGATACTGGTCTAAACTTATAACTATTGATTCAAATAAAAATTCTGGTGATTTTAACATTAAAAAGTCTAGTAATTACTATATTAGTAATAAGAAAACTAACTATCAGCTTCCAGAAAATATAATGGGGCGACATAATAATCTTAATGCTGCATCTGCAATTGCAGTATGCAATCAATTAAAAATACCAATAAAAAATCAAATAGAACATATCAAAAATTTCAGAGGTGTTAAAAAACGACTAGAACTATTAGGCGAAATAAATGGAAAGATTATTTATGAAGACTTCGCTCATCACCCAACTTCAATAAAGTTATCTATTGATTCAATTATTGAGAAATATAAAAAAAAGAGACTATTAACTATCTTTTTACCAGGTTCAAATTCTATGCATTTAGGGGTCCATAATAATAAACTGATTAATTCTCTAAGAAAATCAAATAACGTACTAATAATCACAAAAATAACGGGGTTCAAGTCACTCTGTAAAAATAACAACAAAATAAATGTTATTGAATCTGAATCTCAAATAGGTCAATATCTCAACATTAACAATAATATTGATGTAATATTGATATTGTCGAATAAAAATACTGATGATGTTAAAAAATATTTAAAATGACCGTTGATCTTAAAAAAATATTAACTGATGAAGAATACCAGGTTACGCAGCTCAAAGGGACAGAAGCTCCATTTACAGGACGTTATTTAAATAATAAAGAATCTGGTACTTATAAATGCATCTGTTGTGATGCTGATCTATTTTCCTCCAAGCATAAATATGATTCTCAGTCTGGGTGGCCTAGTTTTTATGATATTATCAGCTCTGAGAATATAAAGCTTAATACCGATAAATCTCATGGTATGACAAGAACAGAAGTTCTATGTAGTCACTGTGACTCTCATCTTGGTCATGTGTTTAATGATGGGCCAGAGCCAACAAAAAAGAGATATTGCATCAATTCAGTATCATTGAAATTCATAAATGAATAAATATTCCAATATACCTATTTTCCCGTTAAAGAGTATCATTCTGCCAGGTGGTCAGTTTCCCTTGAGAATATTTGAGAGAAGATATATTGATATGATCAAGAATTGCCTTAAAAATAATTCGGGATTTGTCATCGCTCTAACGAAACATGATGCTGACTATATATCATCTGTTCACGAGCATGGCTGCTATGTAGAAATAGTGGATTGGTCACAACTTGATGGTGGGTTATTGGGGATTACTGTTGAGGGTAAAAAAATTGTTAAGTTGAGTGATTGTATGCTTGACGAGGCAAATCTTCTTAAAGGTAATGCGATTGAAAGAGAAAATGGAATAGACTATCTTGTTCCTCAGAAATATCAAATACTCTCGAAATTCTATAAAAAAATATATCCTGAAATTAAAGCTTATATTTTTCATAAAAAATCAAAATATAATGATGCAAACTGGGTTGGATTTAGATTAATAGAGTGTCTTCCAATTGAAATAAACGATAAAGCAGATTTAATTTCTACTAATGAACCATTAGATAGATTGGAGAAGATATTGCATATAATAAAAAGAATTTACCCAAAAGAGCTTAATATTCTGGATTAATGTGTTGTTGCACCTTTATCAGCTTGACTTACGAGTCTTGCGTATTTTGTTAAGGCACCTGAGACTGTAGTAATATTTTTCTTTTTCATCTTTTTTGTGCGACTAAGAATTTCTTTATTTGTAACAAGTATATTTATCTCTTTCGTTTGTGCATTAATTTCAATTTGATCACCATTTTTTATTATCCCTATCGGGCCTCCAACAGCAGCTTCTGGTGAAATGTGTCCAACAACAAACCCATGACTACCACCTGAAAATCTACCATCAGTAATCAACGCAACATCATTCCCAAGCCCTTGTCCCATTATAGCTGAGGTTGGCGAAAGCATTTCTCGCATTCCAGGACCGCCTACAGGTCCTTCATTTCTTATAACAATAACTGTACCCTTTGCTATTTTCCCCTCAAGTATTGTTTTCAAGCACTTTTCTTCAGAATCGAAGACTTTAGCTTTGCCTTTAAAATATAAGCCCTCTTTCCCAGAAATTTTTGCAACTGCACCACTTGGAGCAATATTTCCTCGTAGGATTGTTAAATGTCCTTCTTTTTTAATAGGCGCACTAAGCGGCATTATTATTTTTTGATTATCTTTATATTTGCTAATTTTTTTTAAATTACTAGCTAGTGTTTTACCACTAATTGTCATGCAATCTCCATGCATTAGTTTCTCTTCCACTAAAACCTTCATCAGTGGCGCGACACCCCCAATTTTGACTAATTCAGACATAGAGTATTTGCCACTTGGTTTAAGGTCTGCAAGCACTGGAGTCTTTTTAGCAATTCTCTCAAAATCTTTTAAGGAGAGACTAATTTTTGCCTCACTAGCTATGGCCAATATGTGTAATACAGCATTTGTAGAGCCTCCTAGCGCCATAACTATAGTTATCGCATTTTCAAGAGATTTTTTAGTGACAATATCTCTAGGCTTGAGATCGTTTTTAATACAATTCATTAATGCCTTAGAAGCATTTGCAGTATCAATAGACTTAGATTTGGATATAGCTGTTTGTGCAGAGCTATTAGTCAAAGACAGACCCATGGCTTCTATGGCGCATGCCATTGTATTTGCAGTGTACATGCCACCACATGAACCTGGGCCAGGAATTGCTTTCTTTTCTATCTTTTTCAATTCATTATCGTCAATTTCACCATTTGCATTTTTACCAACTGCTTCAAATACCGAAACTATATCAATTTTCTTATTATTATGTTTTCCTGGCAAAATAGTGCCTCCATAAACAAATACAGATGGTCTATTTAGCCTTAGCATAGCCATTACACAAGCTGGCATATTTTTATCACAACCTCCAAAACTTATGAAACCATCTAGACCCTCTCCGGCAACCACAGCTTCTATTGAATCGGCTATAATTTCGCGAGATACAAGTGAATATCTCATACCATCAGACCCCATCGAAATACCATCTGATATTGTTATGGTATTGAAATTAACTGCTTTTCCTCCATTTTTATCAATTGTTTTGCTTGCAACTTGTGCTAATTTATCAATATGCATATTGCATGGAGTCACCATACTCCATGTGGAAGCAATCCCAATTTGGGGTTTAGTAAAGTCTTTATCTTTAAATCCAACTGCTCTCAGCATAGATCTGCTTGGAGCTCTATCTTTTCCATCAACTATTTTCGAAGAATATTTTCTCATGTGATTATTGTACCAGTTTACCAAATATTTGATATCTCCAACCTTTCATGAATCTTACATCCTTATTAAGCATAGAAAAGATTTCGATGTCTCTTTTATTGGCAATAATAGTTGAATCAATTTCATATTCTCTAGCAACAGATAATAATTTTTCTGAGCATTTTAATTCAACTTCCTTATTAGGGGATATGTTTTTATTAACATGCTTATTTCCGCTCAAGACAATATCTTTTAGTTCTGAAATTTCTTCAGATGTGAGTTTTTGTCTAATCTGATTGATGATAGCAAATGATTTTTTTTCATTTGTAGTTATTAATTTTGTCAATAAAGAATCGCTTAAAATCCATCTTTTTGGAATGTTATATTTGATAGATAGAGTCTCTCTCCAATGTGCAATGCTCTTTAAAATTTCAAGATCATGGGAATCAAAGTAAAGTGGATAATTAATCTTTTCCCAAGAATTTTCAGGATCTAATATTATATTAGATTTTTTAAGTTCATTTTCTTGCTCCTCTTCAAACCACGATAATCTTTTTAGTTGGATCAATTTTTCTGTCAGAATCCTCTTTGCTTTGATGAGATATTTGACATCATCCGCTGCATAAATAATTTTTTCATCACTCAATGGTCTCTCTAACCAGTCAGTCCTCCAAGAACCTTCTTTTATTTCTACATCAAATAAATTTTTTACAAGTGATGAATATCCAATATTAGATTTTTCTATTGTAAAATTAGATGCAATCTGAGTATCAAATATATTCCTTGGGAAAATATTTAAGAAGCCATACAAAGCCTCTAAATCTTGTTTCGAGGAATGTATTATCTTCGTAAGATTAGGGTCATTCATTATTTGAATGATTATTTCTTTTTTATTTATGGAAATAGGATCTATAAGATATATTTCATCATTTGGAATAGATATTTGTATTAATGCAAGTATAGGTCTATATGTTGATTCTCTAATAAATTCTGTATCCAAACCAATTTCGGGTATATCTTTAAGCTTAGATGAAAGATTTGTTAATTTTTCATCCGAATCAACTAGAAAATTTGCCATAATATTTAAGAAACCTTGATAATAGCACAAGTTCTGTAATGATACTCTAATGAAGAATAAGTTTATTTTAAATGATTGTAGATATATCAAATCAGACAATTTTGACGAAAGAGCTGAGGGTAGTTTGATTGATACAATTATCCTACATTGTATAAGCCTTCCTGAATGTGCATATGATAACAATAATGTTATAGATTTATTTACAAATAAATTAAGTATTGATAAGCACCCATCGTTCGAAGACTTGAGGAGTGTAAGAGTTTCCTCACATATTTTTATTCGTAGATCAGGCGAAATTATTCAATTCATACCATTTGATAAAAGGGCGTGGCATGCTGGCAAATCTAGTTACAAAGGTAGGACAAATTTTAATGATTTCTCAATAGGTATTGAGCTTGAGGGATCTGTTAAGGATACTTATACAGATAAACAATATGAAGAATTAAAAAATTGCATCTTATTTTTAAAAGAATTATTTCCATCAATACAAGATAGTAATATACTTGGACATAGCGATATTGCTCCTGATCGAAAGGCTGATCCAGGACCAAAATTTTCATGGGAAAGAATTTTATAATATGTCTACAGTATCAATAATACTTCTTGTGCTTATTATTGAGTACTTCTATGATGACTTAAAAAATTATAGGAAGGATGTACTTATAATAAATTCCTTTGATTACCTAAAAACAAAGATTAATTCTGAGCGATATTCCGAGCGTACAATTTATTTATTCTTTATTGGTTTAGTACTATTTATTAGTTTAATAATTGCTTCTATCCTAGATACTTTGGTTCCAGTAATTTATTTCATTGTTTCATTTATTATTATTTTATTTTCACTCAGGACTAATGAGTACAACAGAGATATAGAAGAACTAAAAATTAAGCTAGAATTTAAAAAAGATAATATAGATAAAAGTTTATTATACAGATTATGTCCAAACCTTAAGCAAGCTCGTGCTAAAAAAGATATTAATAACCTTGTTATCAAAAATCTATTTTTTAACTCAGTTAGAAATACTTTTGCAGTTTTATTCTTTTTTATCTTACTTGGTGCTCCAGGAGCACTTACTTATAAGGTTTTAGATTTTGTAATATATTCTGATGATTTTAAAATTAATCAAAAAAATAAACAGTTTTTAAAAAAATATATGTATTATGTAGATTATATTCCAATTAGATTAACAGCCTATTGCTTTTCAATTGTAAGTAATTATGATCAAGTTATCGATAAGATTAATAATCTAGAATTATCTAATAATTTATACTCTAGTAATATAGAGTATATAAATCAGACAGGTGAAAGTGTATTTGATGTTTCTCAAAAAGAATCTGATCAAATAAATCAAATACAAAATATATTATCAAGAACTTTAATAGCTTGGATTGGTTTGATACTTCTTCTCTCACTGAGCGGAGTCTTTATCTGAAAATGAATAATATTTAAGGCCTATTTCTATTTTCTCTCTATTATTCTTCTCTCTCCATATATTTGTGTCTCTCAAAGAGTATACGCACCCACAGTACTCTTGCATATAGAATTTTTCTTTTTTAGAAACTTTGATCATATTTTCAGAGCCCTTATTTTTTCTCCAATTGAAAGTCCAATAATCAATCCCCTCAAACTGTGAAACAGCATTAAGTCCAGATTGATTGATCTGATTCATGTCTTTCCATCTCGATATTCCAAGAGTGCTAGAAACTAGAGAAAAATTATTTTTAGATGCATATTCAGCAGTTTTAATAAATCTCATATCGAAACAGGATGTGCATCTCTTACCCCTTTCAGGTTCCCATTCTAGTCCTTTCACTTTTTGAAACCAGTTCCTTGTATCATAATCAGCATCAATAAAAGGTATATTATATTTTTTTGCAAATTCTTGATTCTCTTTTTTTCTTAAAATGTACTCTTTTTGTGGATGAATGTTTGGATTATAAAAATAAATTGTATATGTTATATCAGATTCTAACAGCCGTAACATGATATCACCTGAGCATGGAGCACAACAACTATGTAATAAAAGATTGTCATGGCCATTAGGTAATTTAAGCTTATTCATAATTAATATTAAAAAATCTACACGTATTTGTATATATTTGAGATGATAATTCTTTTTTATCTTTTTTTAAGATTCTAGAAATTTCATCTAATACAAAAATTAGATTACAAGGCTCATTATAAGATTTATTTTTAATAGAATCAGAGAATGGTAACAAATAAGGTGAGTCTGTCTCTATCATCAATCGATCGTGTGGTATATATTTAATGATATCATGTAAATGGATTCCTCTGTTTGGATCAGTAATCCATCCAGTAATACCAATATAGCAGTCTAAATCAAGATATTTTTTTAAGCTATTCTTATCGCCAGTAAAGCAATGTACAACAACATCCTCTATTTTATTTATATATTGTCTAAGCAAATTGACAAAATCAAAGTGGGCATCTCTTTCGTGTAAGAACATTGGAAGAGTTATCTGTGACGCAAGTTCTAAATGACTTTGGAAGCAATAGATTTGTTGTTTTTTTGTTGAATAGTTTCTCTTATAATCAAGGCCGCACTCTCCTATTGCTTTTACATAATCAAGTTTGCATAAATCTTCCATTTCAGAATAATGATTGTCTTGATATTCTCTCGCATTGTGTGGATGAAAACCAACGGTAGTAAATAAATAACCAGGTTCTTTGTCTATTAATTCTTTTGCTTGATGTGTATCATTTATGTTCGAGGAAGTAATTACTATATTAGTAATATTGTTTTTTTTACTTCTGTCAATTATAGAGTCAAAATTTTTATGAAGCTGTTTGTCTAATAAATTTGCTCCAATATCAATCAGGGGAGCAGTTTTATTGGCCATTAAGGTTTTTTAGAACAGACGCTACTGTCTCACCAATAACAGATGGATTTTTCGCGATTGTCACACCTGCTTTTGTAAGTATTTCAACTTTTTCAGCTGCAGATTCGCCTCCTGCGCTTACTATTGCCCCTGCATGACCCATTCTTTTTCCTTTTGGAGCTGTAAGGCCAGCTATATATGCAATTACAGGTTTTGATAAATTCTTTTTGGCATAAGCAGCTGCTTCTGCTTCTTGTGGCCCACCAATCTCACCTATCATTAGGATAGCTTTTGTCTCGTCGTCATTTTCAAATTTTTCTAGATGATCTTTAAAGGCACTTCCATTAATAGGATCACCACCTATTCCAACACTTGTAGATATACCAATATCTAAATCTTTCATCTGTTGGGCAGCTTCGTAACCTAAAGTACCTGATCTTCCAATAACTCCTATATTTCCCTCTTTATAAATATGCCCAGGCATGATACCTAGCATACATTTTCCAGGGCTAATAACTCCTGCACAATTTGGACCTACCATTGTCATCCTATCTTCAGACTTATATCGTCTCATGTATCTTTTAACTTTAATCATATCATGAGCAGGAATCCCATCAGTGATAGCAACTAGAGTTTTTATACCTGCATCAGCCGCTTCCATAGCAGAGTCTGCTGCAAAAGCTGGTGGAACAAAAAGTATACTTGAATCAGCACCTGTTTCCTCAACAGCTTCTTTTACAGTATTAAAAACAGGACGATCTAAGTGTGTCTGGCCACCTTTTCCAGGTGTCACTCCTCCAACTACGTTAGTACCATATTCCATCATTTCTTCAGCATGGAATGTTCCTATTTTTCCTGTAAAACCTTGTATTATAATTTTAGACTCTTTTGTGATTAGTATTGCCACAATATTTTAAACTCCAAGACTCTTTAGTGCATCAACTGCTTTATTTGCAGCATCTTCAAGTGTATATGCTTCTATATATTTTATTTTACTATCCTTTAAAATTTTTATACCTTCATTGACATTAGTGCCTGCAAGTCTGATAACAAGTGGTTGTTTTATGTCTATCTGATTCAGAGCATCAACAATACCCTGAGCAACCCAATCACATCTATTGATACCTGCAAAAATATTAATTAATATTACTTTTACTTTTGGATCGCCAGATATAAGCTTGAAGGCCTTCACAAATTTTTCAGGTGTTGCACCTCCCCCCACATCAAGAAAATTAGCTGGTTGCCCGCCAGCAAGTTGAATCATATCCATCGAAGCCATTGCTAGACCAGCTCCATTTATTATATTTCCAATATCACCATCAAGAGGAATATAATTCAGTCCCCTATCAGCTGCGTAGGTTTCTTTTGGATCTTCTTGAGACTTATCTCTAAGTTCTGCTAATTCTGGGTTTCTATAAAGAGCATTGTCATCAAATGACATTTTACAATCCAATGCTAGTACATGATTATCTCCTGTTAGTACAAGAGGGTTAATTTCAACCATAGTTGCATCAGATGTACTGAATGCTTTGTATGCACCTAATATAGCTTGAGCACAACGATTAATAGCTTTTGCTTCAAGGCCTAACGCAAACGCAATTTCTCTTGCTTGAAAAGACTGCATGCCAACAGCAGCTTCTATTCTTGTCTTTATAAGTGATTCAGGCTTTTCTTCTGCAATTTCCTCCACACTCATACCACCTTCGGAAGACGCAACTACCATGATGCTTTCTGTACTTCTATCAAAAACAAGTCCTAAGTAGAATTCCTTTTGAATGTCTGTACCTTCTTCAACGTAAATTCTCTGTACTGTTTTTCCCTCTGGTCCAGTTTGATGGGTAACTAAAGTCTTACCCAGTAACTTGTTAGCAGCATCAGATACTTCCTGTTCTGTTTTACATACGATGATGCCACCAGCTTTACCTCTAGCACCAGAGTGTATTTGAGCTTTTACAACCCATAAATCTCCGCCTAATTCTGTGGCTCTATCTTTTGCGTTCTCTGGACTGTATGCTATTCCTCCTTTAGGAATTGAAACGCCGAATTTAGATAATATTTCCTTTGCTTGATATTCGTGAATATTCATTTCTTAGATTGTATTAAATTATCAATATTAACAATATTTTCTGCCATACGCTCTGATGCAGCATCAATCATTCTTCCGTCTAGTTGTGCTGCTCCTCTTCCTTCAGCAGCTGCCTTTGCAAGCTCTTCAATAATTCTTTTTGCTTTATCAACCTCGCTCTCAGGGGGAGAGAAAACCCCGTTAGCATGTTCTATTTGTGATGGATGTATAGCCCATTTGCCCTCAATTCCTATTGCAGCTCCGCGCTTAGCTGCTTTTATATAGCCTTCCGGATCTTGAATGTCTCCGAAAGGACCGTCGATGGGTCTTAATCCATAGGCTCTGCATGTTGCAACAAGTTTTGATAATCCATGATGCCATTGATCTCCTGGATAGTCTGGATTCAAACCACCAATTACAACAGTTCTCGCTCTAAGACTGGCTGCAAAGTCTGCCACACCAAAGTGAAGAGCTTCTAGCCTGTCAGAAGATTTTGCTATCTCTTCAATATTTACCATTCCTAAGGCGCTCTCTATTAAACATTCTAAGCCAACTTTATTCTTTAACTCTCTTTCTTGTTCAATCTGTGTAACCATGCAGTCAACCATATACACGTCATCTCTTACACCCACCTTTGGGATTAGTAAAGTATCGATAAACTCACCAGCTTGCATCATAAGCTCAACTACATCTCTATACATATAATGCGTATCCAAGCCATTAATTCTTACAGAAATAGTTTTACCGTGTCCTCTCCAATCTAAGTCTTTGAGTGCTTTGATTACATTTTCTCGAGCGCTTACTTTATCATTGGGTGACACAGCATCCTCTAAGTCTAAGAATATATAATCTGCATCAGAATTTAATGCTTTTTCGAACATTTTTGGAGATGACCCAGGGACTGCGAGTTCGCTTCTTTGTAATCTGGTTTTTGCGCTTTTATAAGATGTGTGACTCATAATCCATTCTAATTTTGACTTGATATACCCCTGTATATTCGCTATAACTCGATAAGTTTTGGAAAGTATATATGATAATTTTA
>MDTG01092205.1_pt1 | contig 14360 bp, 19 predicted proteins | sample 811421 | NCBI WGS metagenome assembly MDTG01 (sample SAMN05326645, study PRJNA326480) | marine metagenome | isolation source: seawater | place: Pacific Ocean: South East | collected 2011
AAAGAAATGAAAGACAATGAATGTTATATTCTTGAAAGAACTGGAAGACCTGCAAATAGAACAGATAATGATTCTTATTGGAACAGAGATTATGAAACAAAAGATGATATTAATAAATATAATGTTCAATTTATTCATGATGATGTTCATCCAGAATTATTAGGATTACCATGCTGCGGTAAAAATACAATCAAAATGAAATCAAATCAAGTTAACGTTTTAATGATTAACGAAAAAGGAAAAAATTACTGGGATATAGGAACAAGAATTGGAGAAATTAATGATAAAGATGAATATTTAATTGATATCAATGGAAAACAAAAATATTATCATATTAGTTTATTAAAACCATTTAAAGGAACTTCATTTAGAATTTCTCATGATTTTCCGTTAAAACAAAATTCGAATGGTCATATTTCTCAAACATTAAAAGATTTTTTTAATATGAGAAAAGATTCACCTTTTATCACCGATGTTAAATCAAAAAGTAAAAATGGATTTTATAGAAAAGGTATAAGTCAAAATAATGATTCATTTCTTGAATCTCTTGATGTAATTCATTGTACAAACAAAAATAATAATAAAATAAAAAGAATAAAACCCGATTTAAATAAATTCAAAAAAAATCTTATTAAAGATATTAATACTATTGATATTTTCTCAATATCGGGGGGTGCTTTTGTTCAGTATTTTAGAGATGAAACTATTCCTGAAAATAATATAGATTTAATAAGAGATAGTGTATTACAAAATTTTAATGATTATATTTATAGCAATGAACCAAAAGATGAAAAAATATTAATACCTGTATTTATGAAAATTAGTGAATATGATAAAAATTTATTATTTGAAGGCAAAAAATTAAATATTATTGTTTTTCATGAATATAATGAAAAATTATCATTAGTAAATCCTATTGGTGGATTAGATAAATTATTATTAAAAGATGAATATTATTCATTTATATATAAATATGAAGATAAATATGAACCTATATTATATTATTATAATAATCATAGTTATGGTTATTTATTACCTGAAAATGATAAATCATCTTTAATAAAAGGTGATGATATTTTATATCAAAATACAATCGCAGAAATTATTAAAGTTAAAAAAGATAATTATGATATTAAATTATTAGAAACAGAAGAAATATTAAAAAATATTATAATTGATGATGTTCGTAAATATGATATGAAATGTATAATTGATATTATACAAGATTTCGTATTTTATAAATCATCAAAAGTAATATCATCTAATAAAGAAATTATTACAGAAGAAGATCTTAATTTAATAATGAATGAATTAAATTATATTCCTTTAAATAAGGGATATTATGATACTTATAATAGATTAATCTTTGTTGATTATAAAGAAAATAAAAAAAATAGTATTAAACGATTAACAATACCTATTAAACCCAAATCATTATCTGATGAATCATTTCAGGAAAAATTATTATCTTGTAATAATTTACCTAAAACTTCATTATCTCATGTATTATCTTATTTAAATAAAATAGATCAAAAAAATAAAGAAATATTTAATGATAAATATTTATCTTTTAATACAAATTCAAAAATTATTCTTAAAGATGATAAAATGATAGGATTATTATTAGAATGTGGATTAATTATTCCTTTAGATAATAAAAAATATAATAAAAAATATAAATTAGATACATTATCATGTAATTCATTATTAAACTTACAATGTAAACATTTAACAGGAATGCAAAATGATGATGAATTATCTAAATATTATAATTTATATAATACTGAAAAAGAAAATTTATATTTATATTTTACTAGTTTATACAATCTTATTAAAAATGATCCAAAATTATATAATGATGTTAATACTATTTTAAAACATCCTGTAAAATTATTAATTCATAAAAGATGGGAATTATTAGATTTATTATCAAATCAAGATATAAAATACAAAGATATTAAATTAAAAAAATTTATAGAATTATTATTAATAAATAATCTTGATGAAATTGATAAAATGCTTATTCATAAATTTATTTCATTAAAAGATCTAAAATTAAATGATTCTGAAACTACTATTTATTTCTCAATGAAAGATATTATTAATGAATCTTATGAATATTTATTTATTAAATATAGTAATTATATTCGTAATATATCATTTTATAATGAATATAATCCTAAAATACAAAAGAAATTATTAAAGAAAAAATTTATAGAAAAAGATGTATCATTTATTACAAAATATCCAAATCTATTAAAAAAATTATTTATTGGTAATATGAAAATATTAAAAAATATATCATATGAAGAAAGAAATGATATACAAATATTATCTGATATTTTATTAAATATTAAACCTGATATTACTAATATTATCATAAAAGATTTATTATTAAATGAACATACTAATAATAAAAATTCATATAAATATCAAAATTTATTATTAGAAGATATTTATAAATCAAATGATGAATTCTTAAATGATTTTGATGATGATAATTATTATTTAACATCTTATGATTTAAAAATATTATCATCTATTTTAGAAGTTGGATTTTTATTATTTACAAATAGATATACAAATGATGAAAATAAATTTCAAACTCATATTATTATTCATAAAAATTTAATCAAAGAAACTATAGATGATTTATCATTACCAATAATATGTTTTTATCAAGATTTCAGTGAAAATGAAAATAATAATAAAGAATTAAAACCAATTGAAATTGATGAAATGATCGTTCATGATTTACAATCATTACAAAGAAATACTAAATTTAAAACCCTTTTAAATAAAACTTATAAAATTTGATATTTAAAATTAATATGAATTATTAAAAAACAAATGGATTGTCCAATCTGTTATTCTATTATAAAAGATGAAGATAAAATTATTACAAATTGTAATCATATATATCACAAAGAATGTTTAGATGAATGGTTTAAGATTAGCTATAGATGTCCATTATGTCGTGAAAGTAAATTTAACATGACAATTAAAGATCATGAAAATAATTATTGGAAAAATATTGAACGAATAGATGAATTAATAAATTCATGTGAAAAAAAATTATTTAATTATATATAAAAATTTGATATTTAAAATTAATATGAATTATTAAAATAAAAAAATAAATTATGGATCCTAAAACTAAAATTTTAACTCATAATGAAGATAATAAAAAATCTATTATAACTCCTATTTATAAAACATCTACATTTATATTTGATAGAGCTGAAGATGGTGAACAAATTTTTAAAGGACAAAGTAAAAACTTTGTTTATTCGCGTATAAATCATCCTAATATGATTACAACTGAACAAAAAATATCTATCTTTGATAATTCAGAGGAATCAGCCTTATTTAGTTCTGGTATGTCTGCTATTAGTACAACTATGTTTTCTTTCTTAAAACCGGGTGATAATATTCTTTATACTAATCCTGTATATGGAGGAACAAATGCATTCATAGAAAAAATTCTTAGTAAATTTAATATTAAAGGTATTTCTTTCTCATGTGGTTGTAATGATATTACATATTTAAGTGAATTGATCATTAAAAATGATATTAAAATGATATTTATTGAAACACCATGTAATCCTAATATGATTTTAACTTCTATTCGTATGTTTTATCTTATTCGCAAAGAATTACGAAAAGATATCTTAATTGTTGTTGATAATACAATGGCAGGACCTATATTTAGTAAACCTTTTCAAAATGGTGCTGATTTATGTGTTTATAGTGCTACTAAATTTTTAGGTGGTCATAGTGATATTATTGCTGGTTGTGTTTCAGGATATAAAAAATATATTGATACTGTTAAATCTTATCGAAGTATGATGGGACCTATTTTAGATCCAGATTCATGTTGGTTAATAGAAAGATCTTTACCAACTTTAGAATTAAGAATGAAACAACAATATATTAATACATTAATAATTATTGATAAATGTAAACGATGTAAACATATTACTAATATCTATTATACTGGTTATGATTCATTAGAATGTGAAGATAAAAGTAGATATACTCAAAAATATATTTATGAAAATGAATATACAGGTGGTGGTAGTAGTATTTTCTCAATTACTCTTAATACTGATAAAAATACTATCTTTAAAATATTAAATAGTTTAAAAATCTTTAAATTAGCAGTTAGTCTTGGAAGTGTTGAATCACTAATTCAACATCCAGCATCAATGACTCATAGTAGTATGATTCAAGAAGACAAAGATAAATATAATATTAATGATAATTTAATTCGATGTAGTATAGGCTTAGAAGATCCTCATGAATTATCTAATGATTTATTAAAAACAATTTGTGAATTTTTAGATTAAAAAATATTATATTCTTGTTCTTGTAATGTTAAATCATCAATATTTGGTAAATTAAATTTAATATTTTTTTTATGATTTACATAAATCATAAAATTCATATTAGTAATAAATCCAATAATAAATATATTTTTTTTCATTATATATATATATATAATAATCTTATTAATCTTTTAAATAAATTAACCAAAATATAATTTTAATGTATCATGAACTGGTGGAACTTTATAATCATAATATAATTTTTTTTCTTTTTTTATACAAGGTTTGATACTAAGTCCTAAAAGTAATCCACATAAAAAACTTTGATAATGATTCATTATAATACTTATATTTTTTATTTTTTAATTTTATTCAAATAATCTTTGGCTATTCCACTGTTAGGTGTGGGTCTCTCAAGTTCTTCAATCTTGCGATTGATAATTTCTAGTTGTTTCGCCGGTGGTTTCCCTGGGTTCACAGTGAATGTCCCACCTAATGATCTGTAATATTCTTTTCGTTCTTGTAATTCTTTTCCCGAATCACCACCCTTTTGTCTAGTTTTTTTACGACTATATCTTTTTGATCTTTTACGACTATATTTTTTATATCTTTTACGACTATATTTTTTAGATCTTCGACTATATTTTTTTGATCTTTTACGACTATATTTTACCATATATATATTATATATATATTATATATATATATTTTTTTTATAAACTATTGCCAATTGGATAACTTTGTAATAACCAATCATTATGAGTCGTATCAGTTCTATTATTATTAAAATAACCTGGGAAAACAGCAGGTTCATTATAAGTTGTTGTTGTACTTTCATTATTTACAAAACAATCTTTATCTGTGGTATTTTCTGAAGGTATTCCATAACTGTTCCATTCGATTTTATATTTATTGCAAAATTGTGGTGATTGTATTGTATTTTGATTTTCAGGTAAATACATCTCAACATAACCAGATAAATCTTTAGCTTTTAATTCTTGAATTGTATCTTTAGAAATAGATGATGGGAAATACATATTTCTTAAGCTATTCATTGTAAATACACCATCAATATTTTCGTTACTATATTCTAAATTAGTATTTGATACACCAATTACATTAAAGTTTTGACTATAAAATGAATCAAATAATTTATCAATATTTTCTTTAAACATATTTCCATCAAATAAGATTCCTGTATCATTAAATTTAACATCATATTTATTTAATATTGTAGGATTAGATCCAGTTTGTATATTCATATAATTGATATATAAATCATTATTAATGATAACAATATCAGATATAATACGAATTGTATAAAAATTTTTAACATCATAAATAAAAAAATCTATAAAATATCTTTGATTACCATTTTGTGAAATTAAACCATAAACATTTTCAATTTGTTTAATATAATATTCATTTTGTGAAATACCATTAATTGTTGATATTAAATCTTTAATGATTAGGGTATATTTTTCTTCATCATTTTTATCAATAGTATTTTTATTATAGATAATTTTTGTACAAACACCATCTAATTTAATTTTATCACCAGAAGAAATACTATTAAAGATTTTTAATAAACGATGTTCCGGTTTTACAAATCCTATATTAGTAGGATTATCTTTTTCTACAGATAAAAAAGTATTAGAATCTGAATGTAATCCATATAATACACAAATTATTAATAAGATAAATAATATTAATTTAGTATCCATTCTATATTTATACTCATAGATAATTATTTAATTATTATTATCTTCATTTTTTATTAATATCTTTTCTTTGTTTTCATAAATAAATTCTGTAATGAATTTATATGCTGTTTCAACATGATTCATATTATTTGCTCCTGTAATCATAATTTTTCCACTATTAAATACAGCAATAGTTATTCTTTTACAAGTATTATTTAATCCTTTTCCATTACAATGTTTATCACAATCACAAATACCGAAATTATTTCTTAATGGATTTGAATAATATTTAATATTTACACCCGGATAAATACATGGCTCATACGATGAATAATAACCATTATCTGATATTAATCTATGTAACATTACGCGATCTATTTTATTATAAATATCAAAATCACTATTAATTAAAACAGTTTTTACGTTTCCTATCATTTCTATCTTTTCACTATTAAAACTATTAGTTTTACATTCAGGTGATAGTTTTTCTATTTCACTTAATAATAACTGAATTGCTCTTTCGCCTTGATTTATATTTTTAATACCAGTCATTTGAATTCTACCATTATTAAATATTTTCATATTTATTCTTTTATCGACATTTAAATGAGTTGTTATTTGATTATAAAAATATTTTCTTTCTTTTTTCTTTGATTCTTTTTTATTTCTTTCTCCTTTTCTTATATTTGATCCAAATTCAACATATAATATATTATTATTAATAGATAATCCTTTTGCTAATTCTTCCAATACAATATCTGTAGATATTTTTCCTATTTGAACAATCGCAGATACTTTTGGTTTACTCGCATTTAAAGGATTCTCATAATTTAAAGATTGATTCATTATCAATATTGATATTAATAAAATCTTTAAATGGTAAAATCAAATTTATTTATTTTTAACATTTAATTCAATATATTTCGCATAATTTAATAATTTTTTAGTGTTTATTTTATCTGATATATATCTTATTAAACTTTCTATTTTTACATCTGGATTTAGTAACCTATAATGAACAAATAAAATTGTCCATGTTACACAATATCCTGAATGATTTTCTGGATCATATTTAGCCTGAAATGCCGTACCTTCCTGATAATCTACAGCATTTATTACTTTATATTCTGGTAAAATAGTTTTCCAAAACTTATTTAATGATTTTAATTTTTTTCTATAAATACCAACTACACCTCCTATTGTACTACTACTTGTTCGTGAACCATGTGGCTCAAATAATTCTATCTGTTTTGTACTTTTATTTATCAATAAAATATTTGCATGATTACCTTCAGAACTTATCAAATTAAATACAACTGGTATAAAATTATATTTTTGTTTTATACAATTATTTATATTCTTTTTAAAAATTTTTAAATCATATAATGTAAAAATACCTTTATTTAAATCATCTATATCTAAATTTAAAAATGAATTATCAAATATACATAATTTTAATTTTAAATTTCTAAAAAATCTTAATACATTTGAATAATTTTGATAATGATATTCTATACTACCTCTTGATGCATCTGTTCCCTTATGAACTTTACCCGAAAAAGGAACATCCTTTATTTTTATATTTTTATTCTTACTCATTAATAATAATATATATATTTATTTAAGATCACTTACTGAACCAATATCTTCAACATCACTATCATCGCTATCATCACTAAAATCATCATATTCTAATCCACGCTCAACACGATCCTTAATAGCATCATCTGTTGGTAATAACATAAAGGTCATATCTTCCATTGCATCTCTTAACCTATCACGATCCATATTAAACATATATCCTGATTTAATCATATTTAATACAACATCTTTCATATCTTCATAACTACTAATAATAATATCATTATTCATAATATATGAACGAATACTATCATGTAAATTATCAACTGATACTACAGTAATCTCTTTCATTTATGATTTTATACATTAAAAAAGTATTTTTTATTTAACGCATATTATTATTAGTTATGAACATAAATGATCTTGAAAATAAATTAAATAATATACAATCTCAATTAGATAAAGAAAAACAAAATTTTAATGAATTCTTAAAACAATTATCTCAAAAAGATTTTGATAATCCTGAAGATGAAATTAATATCAAAAATCATTATTATAATTCATTAAATAATTATGAAAAATTATATCAACAAAAAAATGATATCTATAAAAAATTAATTTCTAATTATTCACAAGCATATTTAGATATATGCGATTTTTATGTTGGTCCTGAATTACCAAGAGAAACTTTCCTTGATTCAAAACATGATATCAATTCATTGTATTTTTTATTTATTATGAGTTTATTTTTAAAGTGAATATAATTGTACAGATAAATCACCCATACCACCTCTTAATTCATTTACAGGTGTATTATTTCTACTTTCACACATATCATTTATATCTTTTATATCATGAATATCTATATTATATCTTTCAACATCATGAAATACTCCTATAATTAAACGACCACTATCTGTATGAATTCCATTTGTTGTTTCTTTATTATTACATTTATATGAAGTAATTTCTTCAGGTATATTATTTTCTTTTTTACATGGATCATTTATTGTTAAAACATAATGATCATAATCACCATCTTTTAAAGATATTATTATGTTCTCAACTCTTACTAAACCATCTCTCATTATATCACATAAACATGGCCAACAACAACGATAATATTTACCATAATATTCTATATCATTTAAATCCTTTACAACTATATTATCATATATTTTATCTCTATTTGGATCTATAGGAGAACCACTAACAGCACAATAAAATTTATTATATCTTTTATATTCATTTATTGTTGGATTCATATTAACAATATGATGATAATATTGAGGACCACCACCATTTCGATTATTATCTGGAAATATTATATTAAATCTATTCATTAATTTTTGATATAATTCATTATCACTTATATCATCTTCTTTTATCATATAAAATAGTAAAAATGATAATAAAATAATAATTAATAATCCTAATAAAAAATATTTATATTTTTTGTTTATTTTCATTTAATTTATATTATAAATTTATTTATACATTTTTTTACTCCAACCGATTACACCACAAGCAATTCTTTTTCCAGCGTTACCTGTTTTTAAACTCTCATCATGAACTTTTTTATCAATAATTTCTCCTTTCTTATTTAGACCTCCTTTTCCTAAATCATCAATATCTTCATGAATCACAACACATCTTCCTAATATATTATTTTTCCCCTTTAATGCGATTAAAGAATCATATATTTTTTTTTTAACAATACCATCTTTATTTGCTGTAATATTTCCTAAATCACCTACATGACGATTTTTATCTTTAGGACCACCATGAGATTTATTTGTTGGATTGAAATGAGCACATGCACTCTGACATTCATCTGTTAAATCACCCGCCTCATGAATATGAAATCCGTGCTTACCCGGAGGTAAACCCTTTAAATTTAAATCTATCATTATTTTATCATCTTTTTCAGTAAACTCAATCGTTCCACTACAATTTACACTCGTATTTGTTATAACACAAATCGCTATTCTTTTCATATATATTTATATATTAAATATATCTTTAATTATTTACAGGAAATAATCCTTAAACTTATAGGATCTAAATTACATTTTTTATTTTCTTTTAATTTACAATAATAAATATATGATAATAAAAAATTATTATTTATCTTATAATTAACTTTAGGTAAGTTTTTTGAATATAATAATGCTATAATATATATCATATCATTTTACAATTACATTGTGGATATTTTTTATATAACTTTTGTATACTTAATTCTTTCATTTTTGCTTCTATCATAATATCTATCTCAACACCATATTTTTCAGGTATTTCTAATAAATATTCTGGTAATATTTCTATATAATCACTATGATGACCTATTTTTCCACTACCTTGTTCTGATACATGAAATTTGGGTTTTATATCACCCCATGTATTTAATATCATGGGTATATATTCACTTGCTGGTAAAAATTCTTCATCTTTATGAAGCAATTTATAACACTCAAAATGATGTGTATCAAATACTATAGGTACTCCTGTCATATCATTAATCTTTAAACAATCTATAATTGAATATGATTTCTCACAATTTTCTAATACTAAACGTCTTTTTATTTTATCTGGTAATTTCCTATAATTTTCACACCATCTTTCTAATGTTTTTTCCTTTTCACCATAAACTCCACCACCATGAATAACCATCACAGAATCCTTTCCCATTCCTAAAAGATCTAATACTTCAGCATGATATTCTAAATCTTTTAATGTTTGTAAATATGCCTTTTTATTTGGACTCGCTAAAACATTAAACTGACCAGGATGAAATGTTAATCTATGACCCTTTTCTCTAGCATATTCACCTATTTGTTTTAAATGATCTAATGCAAAATCATATGTATAATCTGCTACTTTAGGATTTGTTTTATGCTGAAATAATTCACTGCTTAATCTAAATACGCGAATACCATTTTCTTCATTCCATTGCAACATCTTTAAAAGATCATCTAAATTTGCTAATATTCTTCTTTTTAATTCATCGATACCTTTTTCATCGATTATCCTGACAATAATACGACGAGCAGCATACACAGGTGGTTTTTGCTTTTTAAGAGTCGTATTCATACAACATAATCCCAACTGAATCGGTTTTGGTTCTGACATTTTACAATGAATATATTATTTATTAAACACCGAATAAATATAATATCAAATTTGATTTATATATTATTATGATATAATTAATAAGAACAGAATTATATCTTAATATGGTACAAAAGAGCAAAGGAGGAAAAAAATGTCGTTCTTCCATCTCGGGAAAAAGAAAAAGATCACAAATGAAACACAACAGAAAAGACAATTATAAAAAGAAAAAACAAGAAACTCTTGAGTGTTGTGTTTGTATGGAAGAAATTGATGACGTTCGCGATAATGTCATCACATGTGGAAAAGTTAATCATCCTCTTTGCCGAGAATGTAAAGTGAAATGCAAAGAATGTCCTATGTGTCGATCTCATTCAATTAAACCACCTGTTAGTCAAGAAGTTGAAATGAATATTCATAGCAGTTCATCAAAACATCCAAATCAATATCCTAAAAAGAAAATCTCTGTTGAAATTATTTCATATAATAATTCCTCACCTCCAACGCAATTTTTGAGTGGAGTTTATCATGAAATTAGAAAAGATGAAAGAAATTATCCTATTTATAAAATGTTAAATCAAGATAAATATATTGTTCATGAAAAAAAAGATTGGAAAAAAGATAACTCTTGTAGATGGGCTTTCAAAGGATCAGCCGACTCTGGTTATGAATGGGGATGGTTCATGAAATTTGGAAAACTATTTGGTACTCAAATATGGAATAAATATGATTATATATCACATAATGATACTATTAAAATCAATATCCAAAGAATCTAATTATCATGAATCAAAAACAGATAACTATAATTTATTAAATCCTTTATCGTATCATCTAATGATTCATCCTCAACTAAATGTATCTCATTTTTTTTTATATTTATATATCTGTTTATTTTATCTTGTAATCTTATCATAATTCCTATTTTACCAAATTTATCTAAATTATCATTTCCATAATCATTATTTTTTTTAATGAATGTCTCTAATAATTCATTTTGAATAGATTTATATTTCTCTATTTTACTCATTGAATTTTATAACTATTATAAATTTAAATTTGATTTAAAACTTATTATTAAAAAATAGATAAATATAATATGAGTCAAGAAGAAATATTCTTAGAATTTCAAAACAAATTATATGAAATATTTAATAATTGTCATTATGAATTTATATTACAAAATATCGATGATGAAATAAATGAAAAACTTGGTTCACAATGTGGTCCAAATCATTTTAAACAATATATAATTGAAAAAATTAATTATAAAAAATTACATAATAGGCCGAACGGATGGGTTGTACATGGAATAAGTTCCAGTGAATTACAAAATGCACAGCATAGCAGCAATTCTCCAATAAAATTTATATTTGAACAATTAGAATATTCTGTAAATAAATTATGGGAATTATATCATAGACCATTAATATTTTCTCAAATAACTGTATGTATATCATTTGAGAATGCAACCGGAAAAATGAATTATAATCCTTTAATGAAAATTGGTAGATTTAGAGAAATAATGAAAAAAAATTATCATTTTACAGATATTAATTATGTAAAATTAGTTTATGATAACAAAATATTAAATAATGATAATCTTAATTTCTTAGATATTAATTACAAGAATTTAGATGAGGATGGTAATGATAATTATATTTATGTAATGATAAATGATCCTAATGAACCACTTATACAATTAGATGAACCAGAACCAGAAGCACCTAGTCCTGAACCAGAAGAAACTATCAATTCATCAAATCCATCAAATATTATCCAAGCTGAACCACTAAACTCGACTAGTGATGAAATATCAATGTTAAAAGATAGAATTTTAAGATTAGAAGATGCATTAGAATCTATTGTTCAGCATTTAGATAGTGCTTATGAACCTTCATAAAATTTGATTAAATAATATTATATATATTTTTTATCATAAAGATAATTAAAGTTATATCTCTCATTGTAAGTGATATATATGTATATATATACTCTTAAACTGAAAAATAATAAATATTATGTTGGGAAAACTGAAAATCCTAGTTTCCGTTTGGAAAATCATTTTAGTGATTGTGGTTCTAAATGGACACAAAAATATAAACCAATAACTATTCATGAAATAATACCTAATTGCTCTGATCACGATGAACAAAGAGTCACTCAAAATTATATGAAAAAATATGGTATTAATAATGTAAGAGGAGGACCATGGTGTAAAATAAAATTAACTGATACTGAAATAGAATTCATTCAAAATATAATAGATAGTGAAAATGATAATTGTTATAAATGTGGTCAATCGGGACACTTTGCCAAAAACTGTACTAAAAGTTATGGAAAAAAAACATGCGAAAGATGCGGAAGAGATGGTCATACAATAAAAAATTGCTATGCAAAAACATATTTAGATGGTTCATATATTAATGAAGAAGATACGAGTGAAGAATATATTTGGGAATGCGAATATTGTGGGAAAGAATTTGATTCAGAAAAGGGTTGTCAATTTCATGAAAATGTCCATTGTGTTAAAAGAAAACTTAACAAGAAATTTGATTCATCAAAAGCACTATACGATGAATTATATGATGATGACATTAAAAAATGTTCTAGATGTGGAAGGAAAGGACATACATATAAAGATTGCTATGCAGAAAATCATATAAAAGGATATTATATTACGAAGAACTATGGATGGCGATAAAATTTGATTAAATAATATTATATATATTTTTTATCATAAAGTATATCTATTTAAAATGGAAAAAGTAATTTATGCTGAACCTTTATCCAATGATAAAATATCTCTTTTAGAAAAAAAGATAGAAGAATTAATTAAAATCAATGAAAAATTAGAAAGTGATAATATTCGAATTATTAATAGTATAGGGAATTTTGCTCCTTATATAGGTGATGATTATGAATGGATATGTATTGATAAAGTATGTTTAACCGCAAAAGAACCAAAAATGAATGATAATCCATTTTCAGGTGAAGAATATTCTTCACAAAATCATATGAAAAAAAGAATGATTACACAAAATTATTGGGGTTGTTATGTATCAGAAGATGGTAAATGTTATTATACACCTGCCAAATATAAATATATTTTAGCATCACTTGTCCCTGTACCAATTGATTATCGAGAATCAATGTCAAAAGATGAAAAAAGTGTATTTTATATTCGTATTCCTAAAATTGATATAAAAACAAATAAAGATGGTTTTGGATTATTAAGAAAATATAAAAATGAAAAAAAATTATATCATGGAGATGTCAACTGTGGTAGTAAATATGGTTTAGGAAAATTTATAGTAAGAAAGGATCGTTTTAGAAATTATGGTTATGATTTATCGTGGAAACCACCTAATACAAAAACTAAAGTATTTCCAAATTTATCAATGTGTGATAATATACAATATGATGCTGAATTATATTGTACAAATTGTAAATGTATAGATGAAGATTCAAATCATATAGGATCATGGAAATTATATCAATGTATGGGTCATTAAATCATAGATTTAAGCATTTCTAAAATATCAACAATTACTCTACAATCCATATAATTATAATAAATTATCTTTTTTATTTCAGTATATCTTTTTAATGGTATATTTTTATTTTCTGCTAATGG
>MDTG01437012.1_pt1 | contig 14358 bp, 20 predicted proteins | sample 811421 | NCBI WGS metagenome assembly MDTG01 (sample SAMN05326645, study PRJNA326480) | marine metagenome | isolation source: seawater | place: Pacific Ocean: South East | collected 2011
CCCGGAATCTCGGGTATTTAACGCCTCTGCCAATGCCTGGATGTATTGCTTGGTTTCAGCGTTTGCCAGCCAATGGTCTACGCGCTTTTCATAGCGACCAGCCACATCAGTTGCATTAATCCACCCGGCAGTATTGAAACGAACCGGCTGGCCTTGGTAATGAAATGGAATCACGTTATTCATGTGCAGCTCCTTCCGCCTGTAAAGGGGTAAGCAGGCAGGGGCGAAGGCGGAGCAAACCGTCCCTTTTCGGCTGATCTGGCCTAGCCTGCTTGTTGCACCGCCTTTCGGCGGGCACAAAAAAACCCGAAAGGCGTGAACCTGTCGGGCTTAGTTGTTTGTATACCGATACCAACTTTTTCTTTACTTCCACTTCTCCATCGCCTGCTCCAGCGTCATAGGCGGCTCTTCCATGTGCGGCATGAAGTCGTAAATCTTGTAGCCGCCGTTCTTGCTGTGCGCGTTCGCATAGAGCGTTGAAAGCTGCGCTGACCCTCGTTCTACACGCATACCCAGGTTGAAGCCGCCGCGAAGCCTCCTATACTTCATCCATTGCAGCGCCTCTTGATAGCCGAGTCGCTGCTGGGCCTCAGCGATGGTGTTACCTCCCACCCCGGACAGGACGAGCTCGTGCCAGAACTCGTCCAGTTCGCTCAGCTCTTCGTCTTTCCCGCGCCGTTGACCTCGCCCATTACGCGGAGCAATTCCAGCACCAGCTCACGACTCATTGGGCCGCGCTCCGGATCGGCTTCACCGGTAATGTCTGCCGGGGTAAATACCGCCTTGCCCTCGGCATCACAGATGCTGGAAGCGATGCGGCCGGCAACCGGGTCTGATTTGCTGATAGATGAGGTAATGTCGGCCATGGCTGCGGCGTAACCAATCCGGCGCACGTAAGTAGTAGCTGTATGTTCGGATAATCGCAGAACATGGTCGCCGTCTTCGGACCGATGCCACTCTTCATAGCTTTCTTCGTCGCCTGCTTCACCTATCCTCACAAGTAGGTATAGGTTTTCCCCGTCCACAAAGTCTTCGCATAGATCGACGCTAATGTAATCGGCTTGCTTCCACTTGATTTCCTTTTTCACAGGGGCGCCCGTGAAGGCGCCCGCTGCTTTGAGGTTTTCGATGGTCAGGTTCATGGGGCTACCTTCTTAACCCAGGTGCTGCCACCTGAGCGCTGAATGGTCATTGCGGTGGTGACTACTGCGCCGATCTGGAAGTCGAAGGGGAAGTCCGCGACATAGCCCTGAAATACCAGCCAGGTGCGCGTTTCAGGCAAGATAAAGTCGCCCGCACTATCCACGGTCGGTACTGCTGTTCCGTCGGACCACGCAACAGCCCATTTAACCGTAGGCGCGGGATTCTCTTGGCTCATTTCGTGGAGGCGGACGTGAGATGGCACCTGCGGGTCAGCATTGACTGAAGCGGTGGCCTGCCCTGGCGTGCGCAGCCCAGAAACGTATTCTCGGTCAAAGCTTTCGAGGCAGGTAGTTTCAATTGGGTCAGCAGGCGACCCGCCGGGGGTCAGTGCGGTGGCACACTGAACGAATCCGACGGAATCATCCTCGGGGTCAATAAAGAACACCTGCGTGCCTTGAGTTTGAACGCTCATTGGTAATACTCCTGTTGCGGGTTTTCAGGCATAAAAAAACCCGCAAAAGCGGGTTGTTTGGGGTTGCTCGTTTTAGCGCGACTTGAACCAGTCAACGCTGAAGGTGTAACGGTATCGCTTGGTTTCCGGGTCTTTGCTCTGGCCGCCCCAGCTGGTGATATGGGCGTGCGGCTCGATGGCGTCTCGCAGCGCTTTGGCGACATCGGTTACTGATTCGCCGGTTTTGCCGTAGACATCTACCTGCAAGCTGTAGCTGTCCATGTCTGGCACTTGGTTGATGTAGTTCTCTGGAGCGCCGTTTATCACCTGCCATACGGCATAGGGATCAGTGATGCCCTCCGGCGCTTCGCCAAACGGCCAGAGACTTGGCGGGTTTCCCAGCACCGCCTGCACAGCAGCAGAGGCAGCACAGACTGGATAGATTGGTGGTATCACTGGACGCCCGCCTTTTTCTTGGCTGCTTTGATCGCTCGGTTCATTTTCTTCTCGTACTGGTCGCCAAACTCATTGATGGCGGCGGCTATGTTGTCTGCCAGCGCACGGCGCATGAATGGAGTGGCGGCGATGTCTTCGGTGCCAAACTCTTTGTAGCGCCAATGCCGGGTATCCTTGCCGGGCAGCCCGTCGAGCGAAGCTGATGTAGCACTACCGCCAGCGCCGCCCATCACGCCCACCCTGAACATCAGGTCACCGGTACGCTTGAAGGTGCGGCCAGACCAGCGCTCCACGATGTTCTTAGCGATGTTGGCGTCGGTCTCTGGATCGTCTATAGCCTCGGCGTTCTGCCGGGCCTTATTTCGCACCAGCTGGGCAGCCTTGCGCAGGGCGAAGCGGCCGCCCTTCTTCTTGAGGTCGTATTCGATGGCCTCGAACTTGCCCAACACTTCAGCCAGGCCGTCGATGTTCACCGATACGGAATCAGTCATGGCCTACCAGGCCCTTGAGTGCTTCCCCGCTTTCGATCTCTGCCAGGGCCCACTGCTTCCAGGCCAAGTCGTGCGCCCATTGTTCGCGGTCTGGCTTGGCGATCTCGCCCAGCTTGTGGCCGGTTACATCCCAGGCCATAGCGCCTACATCCGCGGTGATGGTCGGCACGCCTGCCAGCACTGAATCCACGGCGGAGTTGCTGTTGTAGCAGATGGCGACAGCAGCGCCGGCCAGATCCTCTTCCAAGGTTCCGCGTGAGTTGGTCGCCATGCGCAGCTGCTGCTTGATGCCTTTGCGGGCGGTGAGTGGATGCGGGCGAAACTTGACTGGAAGCCCATAGGCCGCCGCGGCGCGCTCGGCTGTCTGCTCGTACCAGGGCATTAGGTCTTTGCCCTGCAGGCTGGCATCACCCGGCACCTGCCCCATCAGCAGAACGTAATCACCGCCATCTTTCCAAGGTTGAATGGTGAAGTGTTCGCGAAACCGGGCGCCGTCATCATCGTGCGCCGCCGGGAACTCGCCGTGGCCGTTCAGACCATTCCAGGCGAGCGACGTCCAGGCAAAGCGGTCACCAAGGTAGCCGCGCTCGATAACCAGTACTTCATGGCCAGCAGCACGCAGCTTCTGACCAAGCCGCCACCCCCAGCAGGCAACGTGCTTGGTTCTGGCTGCCTGGCCGTGGGTCAGGGTCACATCAAAGCCAAGCGCCTCAAATCCGGCAGCAAGGGCTGATTGGTGTTCAAGCTGGTGCTGTGCGCGAGGGCTGGAAATCAGTGTGATATGCATACGCCAATCCCCATGTTGGAGCCGGTGTCGATGAACTCAACACAGCGTTCTTTCTCTTCGGCAATCTCTGCCCACAGCCGGGGCACTTCAACCGGGTTGCCGTGTACCTTCTCGCGCATGCCTTGACCTACAATGTCGTGAAAGGCGACCAGGCGAGCCAGCGGCCCATAGTTCAGCCAGTCGGTCTTTGCGCCCTTGTAGGTGTGGTCGCCATCGATCAGGGCGGCATCAAACAGGCCGTAACCCTTGATTCGCTCGATCACATCTTTGTGGGTGCTGTTACCCAGCACAACGTCGATGATGTAGCCCTTGGCGCGTAAGTCTTCTGCCACGGCCATCAATACTTCTTCTGTCTTCTTCTTTCCCCACAGACCGCCAGGCAGATCAACCGCGCACCCATAGCTACCCACTGGCAAGCTGGTCATCACCTCGTGGAATGTGTCGCCATGGCGGCTGCCCACTTCCAGATAGCGCTTTACGCCATGCTCATTCAGCAGATTGATAAAGCTGCGCAGCTCAAATTCATTCTGTGATGCATTGCGGCCTGAGAAGGTTTTCAGCACAGGGCTTGCTCCAGAGTCATGCGCGGGAAGCAGGCCAATGCCGTTTCCCGTGAACAGTTGATGATTTCGGTTTGCTTGCGGTCGATCATGGCGAACTGCTGAAGCCACATGGCGCAGCGCTTGGCGTCCGGGTTCCTTGTGCTCTTGTGGTCACCGTGCCAGTGGGTACCGCCCTTCACCGAGCAGTCATAACCCAACAGCAGCACCCTTGCCGCGCCGCGCTCAATGGCAAACTGTATTGCCCGCATACCGCTGTTGTGCGGCTGGTTCGGTACGCGGTGGCGGTTGATGCCGTACTTTGTGTCTGCGCTCTGGTAGCTGGACCAGCGCTCTGTCGGCACGTCTATCAGGTGTTGGTTGTGATCCCACCACGCCGGGTCAGCGGCATAGATAACATCAGCAAAGCGCGCCATCTGCCATGAGCTGTTCACGGCGATGGTTGGCAGTCCTTCCTGCTCGATCAGAGCGCAATCATTAGCGGCGAGGCTTGGGCCGCTGGCTATGCAGCAAACGGTTTGGCCTGACCAGATCATTTATCGCGCCCATTAAAAAACCCGCCGAAGCGGGTTCTGTGTGTTTGCTAGCACCTTGCATGCGTTGACAGCGCGTACTAATCCACGGGAGCCGGTGCCAAAACTCGTCTCGAAACACCCCAGCAAGGCGTCACCCATGCCGCGCGAATCGTCTATCCCGCTTCACATTACGGCATATCCAAAGTCACCGGGCCCGGCGACCAGAACCAGCCGTTCTGATTGAGATAATCATCCCTCGTTCACGCCCTGGCTGCAAGGCGCCACCACATAATTCAGCCCGCTATCCGGATCAGGCAAAAAGCCTGCCGGGTTATAAATCTTGCCGTTATGAACCAGTCGCATGGTGGGCAGCAGGCCGTCACGATGGCGCAGGGTAATGCGGGCCACTATCTCGGACTGATTGGCGTGCGCGGCCATGAAGTCTTTGACGCTCAGCGGATCGATGGCGCAGGGCACTGACTCCCAGCCGGTGACGGTTTGCCATGTGACGATCTGCGCGCCACTGTTCGGGTCACGACTTGTCACCTTCTGCTGAATAGCGATGCGGTGGCGCAGGCGTCCGGCTTTGATTCCCATTATTCGGCACCCGAGGAATACAGGCGCGGCACACGCACGCCCTTCACGAGTATCCAGTCACCCTGGCTCGGCCTCGGCGGCGGAGCGGGTGCCTTAGGCCTCATTTTTGGAACCCATGGCGCGCTATTGATGATGCCAGACGCCTGCTCACGGGTGGATGCACAGCTGCCGCAGATGTAGCGGAATACGCCATGCCCGCCATAATACGGACCGGTAAGAGCTCTCCACCCTAGCTCTCGGCGAAAGTCCTTATTGCAGGCGCAGCACTGATACCAGAAAAACCATGAGCGATGCCGCCAGAGATCTTGCGCCTGATGATTTCTTTGCATACTCACCTCACGTCAGCGCAGGATCGCGCAACGGGTACAGCAGAGCGGTAACCGGCTTAGGCAAATAGCCCTGCTCGTATGCGCCGTCTGCGTTGTTGTCGCGGTCTTTGTAGAAGTAGCCGACCAGCAGCAGCGTGGCCTGCTGGACCTCAGAGCTCACGATAAAATCACCCTGGCTGTCGGTGATGTAGATCGGGTCACCGCTGCTATCCAGTACCGGGTTGTCGTGAGCATCGCGCTCAACCTCAAACGGCGACGCAGACTTGATATAGTTTTTCACTGCCTTGGATGCGGACTTAATGTAACCGGCGATCAGGCTGTCATCGTCGTCATGGTCCATCTGCAGCTGATGCTTTGCCTGCTCCAGGGTGACGTAAATCATTTCAGCTTCACCCCTTTGTCAGGGTCATGACTTGACGAGTTCGGCCGCAGGTCTTTGCCGTCGCGGCCTTTCTTCACAGCCATTCTCCAGTCAGCAGAGCCGCCGGGCACGCCTTCCGGTGCATCCTTCTGCGCAATCCAGAAGCAACCACCGTAAGTGGTGCCGTCGCCCTTCTGGTAATCGTCGTTTTCTTTGCTGAATACGCCGCGGTCTACCACGGCAGCGATCTTGACGGACTTCTCAAGCACGGTATCGCCAGCTTGCATCTTCACGGTGACGGTGCGGCCATCTTCGCCCAGCGTCAGGTCGAAGCTATCCAGCGGCAGTGCGTCACGGCCATTCTTCGGCGTCGGCATGCGATCTGCTGCTTTGTCGAAGGTGTCACGCGCTTGGCGCTCCCAGGACAGGGCAAGGTCTGAGAAACGGCGCTCAAAGGTCGCGGCGACCTCGTCAACGGTCGGAGCCGGTGCGGGTTCAATGCCTTTGACCATCTGCTCGACGTGCCGCTTGATTGCATCCATGTCGGCGTCTTTGCCTGCCTCTGGTACTGGCAGGGCTTTGACGGCCTCGGTAATCAGCTCGTTTAGCATCGGGCGTACATCTTCATCTGTGACTGATTCGCCATCTTTGGGGGCCGGCAGATCGGCCGCAGCCTTGGCCGCTTCTTCGCGGATCATTGGGGCCACGTCTTCAAGGGTGACGCTCTTGCCGTCTTTGCCCGGCTCCGGCGTGGGTAGCTCGGCAACTGCATCAGCGACCATCTGCTTGATTACTTCGGGGTCAGCATCCTCGCCGTTTTCTGGCGCAGGCACCAGAGCTGCCGCCTGCTTGGCAATAGCATCAAGGTCGGGGCGTTCGTCCAGCGCTTTCTGCAGATCAGAAATACGATTGTCACGCCGTTGAAGCTCTCCGGCGAACTCTTTGCGCAGCTCGTCGCGCACGCCTGCCACAATCCCGGTCATGATCGGGGCCAAGGCTTTTGCCTGGGCTTCAAGCTCACGCATTGAGGGCACGGGTCATCTCCTTTTGGAAAAAGGCAGCGAGTGCACGCGCCTGATCGTCGACTTCTTCGTCGGTTGGTTCTGGCTCGTCTGCCGGCGCCGGCGCATTACTCGGCAACACGTTCTGGCGCACCTGCTCAAGCGGGAAGTCCTGCTGCTGCATGTACACAGTGTCGCCGCCTTCCAGCGGGGGAAGGTTGAACTCAAGGCGCGCGTTGTTAATGGTCTCGATGCTGCCCGATACCAGGGCACTGTGGTATTCGGCTTTCTTGCCCATATCCATGCGCATCAGGACCGTTTCATCCATATCCACGCGCAGAGGTACCGCATCAAGCCCGGCCGTCAGCAGCGCCTCCATTGCCTGGATGGGCGCCTGCAGAGCGTCGTTGTAGTAGAGCTGGTTGATGGCATCTACGGTCAGGCCGGCAGGAATGCTGCCCAGTCCAACCTTGAACGGCAGGATCCCGAACGGCTGGCAAATCTGCTCATCGGAATAGCGCAACTGCTCGACCATCTGCGAGTCCACCGACTTTGATGCCAGGGAAACGAACTGCAGTCCATCACCCACCACGGCAACCTTGCCAGCATTCGACCCCGTGAAATTCTCGTTCCAGTATGTCTTCAGTCGGTCGGCGGTAGGGTCGGAGATAGCGCCCGGCGCAGAAAGGATGCCGGATGGCTGGGCGTTGTTTGCGAAGAACTCGGCAGAGGATTTCAGGATGCGCATGTTCTTCAGTGCCGGCCAGTGTGCAGCCGCGATAGGCGGAAGCCCGATCAGCGGATGGAACGGACAGATGCAGCGGTCGTGAATAATCTCGGACGCTGGCACAGTGATCTGGCCATCCAGCTCAGGCAGCTGGTTCAGGTTGTCGGTGTAGAGTTGATAGAACACTTCGCCGGAATCAGAAACCAGCGGCATCACGCGGCAAGGATCGAGAACGTAAACAGCGACCACGGTACCGCGGGCGTTCCGCTCCTTCAGGCCGTAGGTGTTGCCCTGCGCCAGCTTTGACAGCGCCCACATTTCGCGGAATTGCTGCGGCGTCTGGTAATGGTTCGGGCGCGCCAGTACGGGCGAAAGGTCGGCATTCTCAACAGTCTGCCAGATGCCAGACGATGCTTTGCCCTTCAGCGCAAACGGCAGCTTGCCGATGTCTGTAGCGATGCGCGAAACGCAGGCGTACAGGGTCGGATACTGCATAAGCGAATCAAGGCGCTCTTCCTTGTTGCGCTGCCATGCCCCAGTGAAAGGCTCGCTGACCATCGGCCACCAGCCACGGGACGCAGGCACCTGCGACAAGGCTTTCTCGCGGCGCTTTATCTCCATCCCGAAAAGTCGCATGGCGATCCTTTACTCTTGGTCTTCGGCTTTAGTCTTGCGCGCGCGGCGCTTGACTGGCTTTTCTTGCTCGTCTGCTGGCTCGGCATCCTCCACCGGCTCAACAGGCTCGACAACCTCAAGGGCTGGCACCTCTTCTGCGCGCATAACCTTCGTCATGTAGGTGCCGCGCCCCAGCTTCTGCAGCGGAATAGCAAATCGCTCGTGCATGTCCTGCTGCCGGCCGCTCTTGTGCGTAAAGGTGACTTTCATGTTCTTCTCCATGCCATCTTGTAGAAGGGGCCGCAGTGCAGCCCCTTGAGCCAGATGGCTCGGTTATGCCCAGTTGACGCCGGTCAGATACGCCACAGCCGAGTCGCGACGGCGAGCCCAGTTGATGCTGCGTTCTGCGCGGAAGCCGACCAGGTTGCGCTGCCACAAAGAGACCATGACAGTGCTTGCGGTGGTTGGATTGTCCGGCGCGTTGTCCATCTGCAGCGACGCTTCGGTAGACATCGACAGGTCAATGCCACCTTCATCACCCAGGTAGATATCACTGGCGTTGACCAGGGCCACGATGTAGCCACTAGTATCCGCAGGCACATACTCGGAGACGATTACCGGCAGACCGGACAGCGTGCCGCCCATCATGGTGATGCCGGGGAACTCGGGTTGACCCAGCGGGTTGACCATCAAGCTCAGAGACAGCGCCACAGTTGCGGGCATCACGAACACGCCAGAGGTTGGCGCGTTATTCGCTGCGATGAACTGGCCGTACAATGCCTTCAGGTCAGCGCGAACTGCATCCGCATCAGTGCCGCTGGAAACGATGCCGGTAACGCCGTTAAGGATTGAAGCCGGGCTGACGCCGGCAGAGGCAGCTTTGGCCGGGTCGATGAAGTCCAGGTCCAGGCGCTCACGCAGCGCGGCAGCCAGCTGGTCACGAATGATCAGGTCGGCGGACGGGCTGGAGTCGCGGATGGTCTCCATGGTCGCAACAGCGATGTTGGCGACTTTCAGCGGCTCCAGCGTGGTGCGGCTGAAGTCGAACTTGGTGAGCGGCTTGGCTTGGCCCTCACCAACCCAGTAGCCGTCACCGCCAGAGGTCTGGCCGATGAGCGGCACGCGGAAGTGAACCCGGCGCAGAGACGGGATGCCGCCCTGACCAAAGCGGCCCATGATGGTCTGCGGACGCAGGTACTCAACAAAGTCGGCGTACACAGAGGTTTCATCACCGACCAGCGGGCCAGCCCATGTTGAATCGCTAGTGGTCGCAGCAGGTACAGCAGCTTTCGTCACCAGACGGTGGGTAGCCGCGATGATCGAGTCTTGGCCGTCATACAGCGACTTGGCGATGTCGATGGCGTTGCGGTGCTCAAGGTGACCCAAGGCCAGACACTTGGCGGCACGGGCGAATGCAATGCCGGGCTCAAGCTTCTGTGTGTTTTTGGCGCGAACCTGCAGACCCTTGCCGATCTCGAAACCGGTAGATTCGGCAGCCTTTTCGCCACCTACGGATGGAGTGGCGGGCTTGGCGGTCTTGGCTTCGCGCTTCTGGCGATCGCGCAGCAGATCCAGGTGCTTTTCGATGGCGTCAGACTCAGCTTTCAGAGTGTCGTACTCTTCGCGCTGGTCAACGTCCAGTGTGGCGCCCTCTTCGGCGGACTTGTCCAGAATGGAATCCATGCCGTTCTGCTTCTGTTTCAGTGTCGACTCGAAGTCGGCAATTTGCTCAGCGATAGTTTTCATTGCATTGCCCTCCTGGGGCTTCGGTACTTTTAGGGTTTTGGTGATGCTTGCCGAAGCGCCGGCAGGTTTACCAATGCGCACAACCGTGGGCAGCTTCTTGCCTGACGCGGCCAGCTGCTCACGGTCGAACGATTTGATTGAGGTGATGGTGGCCTCGGCGTTTGCCGGGATGGTCACCAGGGATAATTCCAGCCATTCCCATTTGGTGAAGTGGATGCCGCCGTTATCCATAAAGCTGTATTCAAGCGGGCGGAAGCCGATAGACAGACCGCGCACCAGTTGATGTTTAAGTGATTGCCATGCCTCTTCCAGGCGAGCTGCCAGTCCTTGCGGGGCGTCCACCTTCGGGATGCTGCCGCGAACCTCAATGCCGGCCTTGGTCGCCTTTGCAGTGAGGATGGTGCCCACAGGAAGCATGCGGTCGTGCTGCCAGAGCAGCGCCAACGGCAATTTGTACTCGGCACCGGACGGCTCCACGATGTCGTCCATACGGTCGGTCGCCGGGGTCGATGCGATGCCCACGAACTCGCGCGCCTCATCATCGATCGCCTTGATAGTCACGACGCTGTGCACGCGAGTGGTGCCGGCCGCCATCTTTTCCAGATCCATTTCGGACCTCCAGAAACGAGAAAACCCGCCGGAGCGGGTCTGTTGGTTATTGCCTGGCGTTAGCCGAGCACGAACATTTGGTATTTCTTTGTTGCTGCTGGCGGGTTAAGCGCCATTAGCGTTACCGCGTTGAGCATGGCCATCAGCGGGTCGATCTTCGACGAGCCAGATGCCTGCTTGGTAATCAGTATTGAGTTGGCCCGCGGCTCGATTCGGGCATTGCCCACGCACCAAGCCATCAGAGGCTGATCTGCCGGAGCAAATGAACCGTCAGCGAGCCAGCGTTCAGCGGTCTTGATGGCGCCTCCCAGCTTCCAGCCCTGGCTAACGCCAACAATCTTGTCATTGGGTATGCCGCGCTCTTCCAGCTTGTCCAGAATTGTGCCGAGCCCGACCGGGTCGCAGCCTATCTTGTCGAGCAGGCCTGCATCATGAACGCGCTCGCAGATGTCGGCCAGTTCTTCAACGTCATCACCAACACGCTCGACAATGGTCAGGTGCCCATCATTGGAGAAGTCTTGCAATGCCGGCGCAATATCCTGCCTGCGCGTAAGCACTGACGGGTGAGCCCAGGCATAACCCCATCCCAGCTTGCGGCCTGTATCCTTTTCGCGGCCTATTGCATACAGGCCGAGCAAGTCATCGAGGCCACCACCGTCAACGCCAAGATCAACGACTTCGCAGCGCTCTATCAATTCTTCGAGCGTGCAGGGTTGCACTTGATCCTGCCAGAAGTCGGCACCGGCCCAGCGGTCAGAGCGAAGCGCTAGGCCGATCTCGATGTTCAGATGCTTGGCCAGAAACTGCTGCAAGCTGCCGTCAGTCTTGTTGATCTTCTTGCGCAGCTGGTCTTCAAGCCATTCTCGGCTGACAGATCGGCCTAAGTTTGGGTTGGTGATATGGAAGTTGGCCGGGTCCATGTAAGCCTTGGACTTCACCATGTCTTCCGGGAACTCGTACAACACGCCAAGGCAGCGCTTGTCGACGATTATGCCGTCCCGCACATCTCGGAAATATTGCAGCTTCTCCTTAAATACGCCGGCCGGTGGCTTGTCGCTCTGTGTGGTCATGTAGATGACCCAGCCTTCGTCGCGTGATACCTGCCCGCCCGTCGCCTCCATGAACATGGACTCAGCATTGGCTTTGGTGCCGAACAGCCAGTGCTCGTCAATCATCACCTTGCCAGCTTTCTTGCCTGACACGGTATCGGTATCAGCCGCCACTACCTTCAAGCTGTTACGGCTGACCCTATGCGTGATCGTCCTGATGTGATCCTGAATCTGGAACATATCAGTCAGTTCATCATCTGCCCGGATCATCCCGGCCGCAGGCTTGAAGCTGTTGTCCGCCACCTCTTTAGTTGGCGAGAGGATTAGATGCTCTTCCTCTTCCCTCCAGCAAAGAATCAGCGCTGTAAGCATGACGCCTGCAGCTATCGTGGACTTTGTGTTCTTCTTGCTGATCAGCATGTAGAACTCACGGATCAGCTGATTGCCGGTTTCCGAATCGTAAGCCCCGAAGATGGCGGCAACGAAGTCGAACACCCATTGATCAGAGCATTCGCCAAAGGTTGGCTTACCCGGTAGGTCAGGTATCCGCAACTGCTTGAATATTGAGAGCGCATGCTCTGCCTCATCCGCGAAGATGGGCGGCGGAATAATCGACTCGCCAGCGACAAGGCGCTCAGCCCAATCGGGACAAGCCGTTGACCATTCCATTTACTTCACTGATCGCAAATGGCCAGGAGCCTTGGCAGCTGCAAACTTGCCACCAGCAACCTGTTTTGCTGCTTCGTTCTTCGCGGCTTTCTTTCCAGCATCGCTTTTCTTGGAATGGATGAAGTCGACAGCCTTTTGAGCAGCATTTCGGCGGTCAAATACCTTGGCTTGCGGCTCATTCATCAGCGCGAGCAGCCAGGTCAGCGGATCTTCTGTGTACGGTATTGAGTCGAGAAAATCGCCGCCCGGCTCAAGCAGTGACGGGTCCGGCGAGTCATCATGAATTGAATCGCCATTGCGAGGCTCACCTTTAACATCAAGCTGAGCCTTTAACTTTTCAATGGATTCGACCACATCAGGGTCTTTTATCAGCCTCGAACCAGCCGCAGAAGCCGATGAAACCGCGTATCCAGCGGCAATTGCCGCCTCTTTGTTTGTAGCGCCGCCCACCTTGGATTCGGCAAAACGACGCTTCTTGGTTGTGAGCGCCATTAACAAATTCCTTCAAGTTGGGAAATTTTCTGCAAATGAGATTGGGCGCGGTCAGGTAGCGCGGGCCTTTTAAACATTTTGACCTCCCCCCCACCCCTACCAGCGGGGCTCTCGGTCGCCTCGCTCTTCAGCTTGCTTGTCCGAGTCGTGGCACGTCTTGCACAGTGGCTGCCAGTTCTTCTGATCCCAGAACAGCGACTGATCACCGCGGTGTGGAACCTTGTGGTCAACCACAGTGGCCGCTGTAACTATCCCTTTGGCTTGGCAGTAGCAGCACAATGGATGCTTGAACAGGAACCGCTCACGCTCTCTCTGCCACTTGCCACCGTAACCGCGCTCTGCAGTGGTCTTGCCTGAACGCCAGCTCTCGCAGTCCGCTACCGCCATCTGACGCCCTTGCGCCATCTGCACCCGGGGCTTGACTGTGGTGAGCCTGCCCATGGTTAAGCCTTTGTGCCGTCCATATACATAACTGGCTGCTGGTCCTCATCAACGCCCTGGTCCTCACTCAGCGCTTCGATCAGTGTCAGCAGTAGCTCGTTGGTCTTGCGCTGCTCGATCAGCTGTTGTTCGATAAGCGGCTTGATGTCTGAATGAATGCTGGCGTCAAAGCTTTCGTCGGCAACCAACACCTCACAGCCACAGCGCTCAGCGATTGGTTCCATCATTTGCGCTATCTTGGCTCGCATCTCGTTCGTCAGTGCTGTGCTGGCTTTTACCACCAGCAGACTCTTGCTTGACTCCATGTGCTCTCTCCCATGCAATGCGTGCCCACTTGGCTATCCACTCTCGTCCCTGATGGCATCTACTGCAGGCCATATACGACTCGGGCTTTTGCCTGCTCAGCCATGATCACGATCTCGGCAACAGCCATAGCTGCGATAGTGTTTGCCCGCTGCATCCAGACAGGCCCCATACAGGGAGGCTCGCCGAGGGTCACGCCACGGCCATAGACATTCATGGTCACAGTTACCGTGGGTATCTCGTCGGCAGCCTGGTGCAGATCGCAACAGACCTGTGCCGGCAAGGCATCGCCATTCTGATCCACGAGCATCAGAGCCTTACCTCCGGGGATGCCGTATGCGGGGCGCTCAGCCAAGTAGAGTTTGGTGGTCATCAGCGCCCCAACGCCTCACGTATCTCTTTGATCATGTCGATCAGAGTCATGGTCTGACGCTTATCCGCATACGCGAACCAGGCGCGCACGAACACCCAGGCAGGAAGGCCGCAGACGAAGTGCAGGCCAGCCAGCGCGACCGAGCCATGCCACACCTCTGCCCATGCGTGCAGGTCGAACCACTGCACAACGAAGGCTCCACCGCATACCGAAGCGATGACAGTACAAATCAGGGCGACTACCCACTCACGCGTGCTCTTGGGCTGGGTCATGGCCATTACGACAATGGCCGCGAAGGTGGCGCCGAAGAAGAAGCCAGCGATCTTGGTTAGACCAAAGCCAGCCAGCGCTGTTGATGCCGGCTCGCTCATAGATTGATTCCTCATAGTGGTAGATTCCGGGGCTTGGCCCATTAGTGAGCCGTCCTTGGACTTGGCAGCGCAATTGTTGAATCCCCAGTCACGTCCACGAGCTAACCCGCCGGGGAGCAAAGGCGCCGTGGCATGACTGGAAAACTGGAATAAAAAGGCCTGATGGGGTCAGGCAAGGAGCGCTGAAATTCGGGATCGAGTAGGGAGCGGGATTACTCCCGCCGCCCTCTCACACCACCGTACGTGCGGTTCCGCATACGGCGGTTCATGAC
>MDTG01118956.1_pt1 | contig 14357 bp, 13 predicted proteins | sample 811421 | NCBI WGS metagenome assembly MDTG01 (sample SAMN05326645, study PRJNA326480) | marine metagenome | isolation source: seawater | place: Pacific Ocean: South East | collected 2011
TCTTTTAAAGATACTTTCTCATCATTTGATTGTTTATCACAAAAAACTAAAGAGCTTTTTTCTGAAATATTCACAAAATTAGTAAAGTTTTTTTTAGATGCCTTTGAAGCACCGAACTCAGCTATTTTACCTTCAACAAAAAAATTTTTCGCAAATATTTCCTGAAAAATTCTGTTAAGACTTTTTTTTTTGAGCGTATTTCTCATGATGTAAAGAAAATTATTCATTTATATATAAATTTATTTAATACGGGTAAAAATATAAATTCCCAAAATTAATATTATATCAAAAATAAAATAGACAAAACTATAAATTATAGAAAAATAATTTAGATAATCGTAATACCCTAAAGTAAATAATATCGAAAATATTAATATAAATATTTCAAATAAACCTATTTGAGCAAACAAATTTCTCCATAGGTAAAAAATAAAAGAGTAAAAAACATTTTTTTTTCTTAGTAAGTCCATATTTTTAAACTGACAAGCAATAAATATAATGAAATAATTATTTAAAAGTATTTTTTTAGTAGGAAATATAGAAATGAAGCTTCTTAAAATTGAATAGATTCCACATGCAAAAAAAGAGAGAATAAAATAAAAAATTTGATTTTCACCTACATTATATAAACCTAAATTAATACTTGGAAGACAAATCATATACATTAAGTCTGAATTATATTTTTCTAAGGCGCTTCCAAGGCTTGAATTAAGATTTTTTAATCTAGCTAATTCACCATCTAAATTGTCCAGTAATCCCCAAAAAATCAATAGAATAGAACCAATTAGAAATTGTGAAAAGATAAAAAAAACTCCAATAAGTATTGTCAATAAAAAATTAAGAATTGAAATAGAATTTGGTTTTATACTTGTGTGTCTTAAAATATAGTAAGTAATTGGAATCGAAATTCTTCTTAAGATAAAGCCAAGAATAAAAAAATTGTCGTTATTTCTTTTTCTTAATGGAAATATCTTATCAACATATTTTTTTGGTACAAATATCCCCCAAGCTTTTTTTCTCATTGTTTTAAGATTTAAGTAGACCTCTTTAGCATTTCAAATTTCTTATTTTTTTTAATTTCATTATTAAAAAAAATTTTTGCCTTAGTTAAGTCCCTAACGGTATTTATATTAAACCAGTATTTAGCATTTTTATAAAGATATATCTTATAATTACTTTCTCGTATAAATTTATTTAAAACTATTTCCCAAGTATCATTAATTCCATATCTTAAAAAATATTTTTTCATATAAGGGAAAAAGTGTTTTAGCATATTGGGACTAAATTTATTTATGCATGAAATTTGATATTTTTTTTCGCTTAGTTTTAAGAATTTATATTGAAGAATAGATTTAATAATATTTGTTTTTTTTGTTGTACACATCCAATAATCAGATTTGTACTTATTCTTATTAAATTCGGAACAACAAATTATATTTTGTTTTCTTTTTTTCAGAAAATTTAAATATGAGATATCAAACAATAAATCACTGTGTATTATAATAAGGTTCTTTTTTTTTTTTTTCCATATCTTATAAAAAGAATACCAGCTGTAGACAGAACCACAATTTTTAAAATTTTTAATATAAATTGTTTTAAATGTATACTTTTTTTTTTTTAAAAAACTTATAATTTTTTTTGATTTATAACCAACGGTTAAATAAATATCTTTAAAACCCAAAAAGTAAAGTTTTTCAAATAACATCTCTATCACTTTTTTTTGTTTGATATCATTCAAACACTTGGGAAGTCTGCTTTGTTTCCCCATTCTTGAACCAATGCCAGCTGATAATATTAAGACTTGGCAATTTTTCATCAATTTATCCAGGCCCTTAGTATAGATCGATTTGAAGACTTATTAATTGAAAAACGTTTTCTACCATGAGCAGTTTTATAATTATTAATAATTATTACGTCTCCGTTACCAAGTTTAAAAGTTTCAAGATATTTTTTAGAGCTCATTAATTTATCCAGATAATTCAAAGCTAAATATTTTTTTTTTTCAATTTTTTTATTTTTTATTTCATAGCCAGATAAAATATAATCTTTTAGGTATCTAAATTTTAAAACTCCTTTTTTATTCTCAAATATTTTCTTTCTAATTATTAATGATTTGTTATTTTTTTTAAAACCTCTTTTTTCAAAATAAAAAAAATCATTTAAATTTTTGAAATGATCCTTTTTATTTCTTTTTAAAAAATTAAAAATTTCTAAGATATTAACAACAACTGACTCACCACCAAATTTTGAATTATTTTCACACCCCATCAAAAGTAAAAAGGGCGAATTTTTTAATTGTGGGCCATCTGAATGGTATGATCCTCCAAGATTTGTTTCATGATATCTTAAATTTTGTTTTTTATTTTTAATTTTTTTTAGTAGATTGATTTTTGGTTTTACTTTAATTATTTTATCACCAGCTGAATTCTGTGGAACTAGTGTGCCAAATAGACTACATAATATTTTAAATCCTTCCTCAAAATTTTTTTTTGATTTAGTTAACCCTTTTACTAAAGTAAAATTGTAATTTTTGCTAGAAAGACTAATCTTTACTCTTTTAATTATTTTTTTGATTTCATCTAAATTAGAAATCTTTTTTTTATCAATTCTATTATTAATACAATCTTTAATAACTCTTAAGTCAGATTTATTTATTTGATAATAGAATTTCATAATTGTTCATTTAGAATTATATTTTTAATATCCTTTTTGCCCAATTTTAGAGGATTATTTGCTAATCTTTGTAAGTTTACCTCTCGTAAAATTACATTCGAAAATTTGTCTATATTTATTCCTAATTTTTTATAGTTAGTAATCACCTTAGATTTATTAATAATTTCATCTAGGAAAAGATTCAATCCTTTTATATTTTGAGATTTGGTAACTTTAAATATTTCTTGATATCTTTTGTGTAAACTAAAGTTTGAAATTGATTTATCAATATTTTTATAATTAAAATTTAAAAAATTTTTTAAAGTTAGAATTACCGCGTGGCCATGGTCTATACCATAATGAGATGTGAAAGGATAAGATACGGCGTGAGGTGCTGTTGTTCTAGAAATATTAATTGCTTTTCCTGCTAGATTTGATGCAATACACATTTTAATCGTGTTTTTATTATTATTATTTTCAAAATAATTATTTATGTTTTTCGTAAAAATATCTAAGGATTTTAAAGAGTATTTCAAACTTTCATGATTTGATTTTAATGAAATAATCGACTCAATAGATTGTGCAATACCATCAAGAGCCGAGGCTGCTCTAATCTTGCTATTAGCATTAATGACAAACTTTGGAAATAAAAAGAAATAGTCAGGCACCATCTTAATATCTTCTATTGAATATTTAATTCTATTTACATAGACGACTCCACTACTGGTAACTTCACTACCTGAACCTGCAGTCGTTGGTATAGCAAGAAGTTTGGTTTTTTTTTTGAAACTTAAAGATTTTTTTTTTATAATTCTACTTTCTAAATCATCATTATCTAAATTATTTGCTAATTTAGCGTAATCTAATACTGATCCACCACCCACAGCGATTATTAAATCAGGTTTAAAATTTTTGATTAGTCTAATTAATTTTATAAGTTCTTTAATTTCAACATACTTATTTTTTTTAAAAAAATAAAAAACCTCTTTCTTTTTCAAAATTGATTTGAAATATCTTTTTGCTCCAGAACGTACGAAAGAAATTTCTCCAGAAAGAAAAAATATTTTTTTTACCTTTTTGCTATTTATCAAAAATTTTAAATGATAATTATCACCATCAATAATTTTATTATCAAATTTCATTTTTAAACTATTTAAATTGTTCCTGGAATTAATTTTAAAATTTCATTGATCTTAATAATATCTTGGTTTGCCTCAAAACTCCTACTATTTTTGAGAATACTTTTTGCAACATTATGCATCGCTGGATAAGATGCTCTCAACATATGATTGGCATAAATAACAATATTAAAACCATTTTTTATTAATAATTCCTCTTTTACTGAGTTGTAAGTTGAAGGAACACAAATTAAAGGTATTTTTTTGTATTTTTTCCGAAATTTTTTAGAAAAACTAAAAATTTCATTAGGTAATTTGCTCTTACTATGAATCATTATTCCATCGGCTCCTGCTTTAATATAACTCTCTGCTCTCTTTAAAGCATCATTCAATCCCTTTTGTAGTATAAAACTTTCTATACGTGCAATAATCATAAAATCATTTGTTAAACTCGCTTTTTTTCCTGCAATAATTTTTTTACAAAAATCTTTTATTGTTTCTTGCTTCTGATACACTTTGTTTCCTAATAGAGAATTTTTTTTTAAACCTTTTTTGTCCTCTATGATGACAGCTGAAACGCCTGTTCTTTCCATAGATTTTACGTTAAGTTCGAAGTGTTCAATCTTTCCCCCTGTGTCACCGTCCATTATTAATGGTTTAGTAGTTACCTCAAATATGCTGTTAATATTTCCCAATCTTAAATTAATATCTAGAACTTCTATATCTGGCTTACCTAAAACTGTTGAGTCTGTTAATGAACTTGACCAAAATCCATCAAATTGGACAAGTTTATTATTTTTATGAAATGATAGATTTTCTGCAATTAAAGCAGACAACGGGCTATGGGCCTCTATTATTCTGATAAATTTTTCAGATGCCAAAAGCCTTTTGAGAGATCTTCTTCTCACATCTGAAGTGGTGCCAATTATTTTATTATGCTCACTCCATGCAGTTGAGGTTACTCCTTTGGTATATTCGATTTCAACTAATTTACCTCCATAGGATTTTAGAGCTTTTATTGCTTCAATACGGTAAGGATATAAAGGACCCTCTAGCCAGTCAGTTCCATGAACCATAAAATCGGGTTTGTACTTTAAAATTACCTCTTTGTATCCCCAGTTATCTTGTTTGAATATTTTATGAACACCATTAATATTTTGTAAAATCATCTTTCTTTGATTCCAAGTTAAATAAGGAAGTCTCTTATGGTTCGCCAAAGCTTTATCACTTAAAAGGCCTATAATTACTTTTCCATATTTTCTAGCTTCAGATATAATATTTATGTGACCATGGTGAAATGTGTCTGCAGTCATGCCGATATAAACAGTTTTCATTTTAAATTAGTTTTTTAATGCTCTTTATTAATATTCTGTCATTTTTACTTAACTTTTTTTTTGAAAAAAAAATTTTCTTTAAGTAGTTCATGTGAGTAGCTCTTACTCTAACATAAATATATTTTACTTTCAAAATTTTAGAAATAGCAAATCTATGAGTACCACCAAATTTATCCTCTGGTTTTAAAAATTGTCCTTTTCTATCAATAAATACACCAATCTCATCCTCTGGATTTTTTTTTTTCATTTTTCTTTGACTTAAATATCCATTTATTTTTAAACTTTTTTTTACTTTTTTTAAACTTTCAAAATAATTATTTAATTCCTTTATTGATTTATGACCTCTGGAGTCAAAACCCTCATTTTTAATCATTTTTTTTTTTTTTAAATACTCAATGCAAGTTTTATAATCTCTCTTTTTCTTGAATATCTCAAACATCGAATAATAATTAATATTATAGTTTTTATATGTTTTTAAAGACTCTGTATGCTTATCCCAACCCCCTTTCCACACAAACTTATTTTTTGGTAAATTTTCAATATATCTATGTTTTATAAAGTTTTTAATTTCGTTTGTCTTTATTTTTAAAATAACATTTATTTGGTGACTTGGTAAGAAATAGAACGACTCAAAGCTATTTAAAAAAATCTTCGCCAAGATAAATAAAATTTTGTCTCTGATAACTAAAACTTTAATCATGTTTTTTCTTTAATATATAAATTACATTATAACCAAGTTTATGTTTTCCCTTAAAAGCTTTAAAAAATAAATTTTCCATTAGTCTAATGATATTCCAGGGAATAATTTTACTTTTTTCTCTAGCTGTAAATAATCCAATTGAAAAAAATTTAATTAATTTCAAATTATTCTTTTCTAATAAATTATCAATTTCTTTGTGAGTCATCCCAAAGCCATCGCTTAAAAATAAGAGTCTTCCTAATGAAAACGGTATAGACCAAAAGTTTCTATGATTATTTAAAATTATATAACCATTATCTTTAATATGATCAGATAAATATTTTAGAGCTTTTTTTCTTAAATCTGGTTCAGCATTAGGAAAAAACCTAAACACAGTAATTAAATCAAATTTCTTATCTTTTAACGGGTCTTTATTTCTAAAATCTTCAATTATTATTTTTGAATTTTTTAACTCTTCTTTGTTTACTTGTGCCATAGATTTTGAAACATCCAATAAATATTGGTCTTTAAAAAATTCTCTCAATAAAATAGCAATTCTTCCAGAACCAGAAGCAAAATCTAAATGTGAAATCAATTTTTTCTCTTTTAAAAAATTTAATAAAATTTTTTTTTCTAAGTTCCATAAGATAGATCTTCCCTCAAAACTAATAAATTTTTTATGATATTCTTCCCCTTTCTTTTTTAAATGTGAGCTAGAGTATTCATTTGAGCCCCAGTTTTTGTTAGGTCTAGGTTTTAGAAGAAGAAAAGAAAAAAAGTACGTATTATTATAGTAATTCTTGATAAGATTTTTGATTTTATTAATCATATTTAGTAAATAATTATTTTTTTTATATTCTATTTATTAATAATTTTTTTTTTTATAACTGAAAAATTTTTTGGTCTTGATAAATTTTTAATACTTCCTTCTTTTATCATGACATTGAAAAAAATTTTTTCTTTTACATTTAGCGCTAATTTAATTTTTTTTTCTATTTCTGTCTTTTTTTTCAACTCTACATACTTTTTAAATCCTATGCTTTTGGATAATAAGTCGAGATCAATTTTATTAATTAGAGTTTTTTGAGAACCCACAGACTCATGACATCCATTATTTAATAAAATATATTTGAAATTATTATTTGCTAAGAAACCAACATTTACCATAGAGCCCATATGCATTAGAAAAGATCCATCACCATCTAAAACTACAACATCCCTTTTAGAGTGTTTTGAATATCCTAAAGCAACATTTGCGCAATGTCCCATTCCACCAACCATATAAAAATCAGATCCATTTTCTAATTTTTTTTCATTTCTTAATTGGTGAATTTCTCTTGAAACATATCCTGTAGTTGAAATTATTTTACAATTTTTACTTATTTTTTTTAATAAAGTTTCAAGAAAATTAATTCTTTTAATAGAAAAATTATTTTTTTTGATTTTTCTATTGGATTTTACTTTTTGAAATAATCCATTTTTAACCAATATTGCAACAGGCCTACTGTTTCTTTTTGAATAATTAATTAAATCATTTATTTTTATCAAATCTTTATTACCATTTAAAATTACGGTTTTAATACCCATTAATCTCAAAAAATCTTTTGTAACTTTACCTTGAGCTTGATGTTGTGCCTCATCTTTTATTTCTGGGGAACCTCTCCATCCAATTAGTAACAATAAAGGTATAGAATAAACTTTCTTATGAGCAATAGATATCAGTGGATTAATAGCATTCCCTAATCCTGAATTTTGCATATAAATTAATGGAATTCTTTTTGTTGATAAATGGTATCCTACTCCATAAGCAACTGCGCTTCCCTCATTATTTGATATAAAATTTTTTTTTTCAGGAATTATCGAAAGAAAATTTTTTAGTACACTATCAGGAACGCCTACATATTTGTCTATATTTTTTTTTTTTAATAATTTATAAAATTTAAGTGAATTTATCATTTTTGTAATTTTAATTGAAATAATTTAGGACCAATTAAGTTAATCTTTACATTTTTAAGATTATGGTCAGTTTTTTTCATACTATTGAATAAATTATTAATATTTTCCTTTTCAAAATTGGGAAATTTTTCATTGTGTCTTGGTTTAACAAAGATATTTTTTAAAAATCTTAGTTTATTTTTAATTTTTATGAAAAAAAGATTATTTTTTTTTGATAAATCAAAGCTTTTATATTTTTCCCATTCTTTTATAATATTTTGATTGGAGTTAGAATTTATAATATCTCCGTATCTAGATACAAATTTGTCATACAGTTGAGTGTTTAAGCTTGATGGTTCTTTCTCATTGTAAAGTTTTTGAACTATATCTCCAAGTTCAGTTTGATTTTTAGTAATTTCTCCAAATTGATTTGCAAATTCAAGCACGCCATTTTGCTCCAATGGTTTGTAGGCTATTACTTTTTTCTTTCTTATAAAACCCTCTAAACCTCCAGTACAACCATTGTGAATAATGATCTCAGAATTTTGAATCCAATACGAATGATCAAAATCTTTAGTTATTGTTAGATTTTCTCTCTCTATTAAAATATTCTTCCAATTTTCCACATTCTCTGAAGGATGTGGTCTTACAAGAAAGTTATAATTTGGAAATCTTTCTGTAAGGTAATTTATTGCAGAAGTGAACTTGTGCAATAATCTAAAATTATAACTCATCCAATCATAAAAGAACTTTTCATATTTTTTATTTGAAAAATAACCATTATTTTTTAAGAGTTTGACTACACTTGAATATTTAGTACTCCATAATCCAATCCCAATATTTGAAGATATCATGATAAATTTCTTTCCTCTAGTTTGAGCCGATTTGTATAAGTCATTATATTTTTCCTTCCAAAGTTCCATCCTTGGATTTCCTGTAATAACAAATTTTTCAGTCAATTTTGAAAAAAGTTTGGATAATATTTGAAAGTCAAAACTACTCCAACAAAAAACTTTATTGCTCAGGTTTATACTTTTTTCTGAAAATCTTACTTCACAAAATAAATCTAGGTCATTAGTTGATAGAGGTGTCTCTTCATCTAAACTTGTAACAACAGATTTATTTTTATTATAATTTTTTAGTTGGTTTAATCTTGATTCTGCCGGGGTGATGCTTTTTTCTAAAATTATACCTGGATTTAATTCTTTTTTCTCAACCATCTTTAAAATTTCATCATCCCCTATTAAAACCTGATGGCCTTTTGATGCAGCATACATACCTAGAAGTAATTTTGCTTTTAATTCTCTACTTAAAATCTCTAATTTTATATAAATATTCATGCGGTAAAACTATCCATCTCATCAAGATCAACTATTTTGTCACATAAATCTTTGCCTGCTTTTCTGTGAGTAATAAATATAATCGTCATTTTATTTTTTAATTTTTGCAAAATTGAAATTATTTTTTGTTCTGACACACTGTCTAAAAAACTTGTGGCTTCATCTAAAATTAAAACTTTTGGATCTAGATACAACGCTCTAGCTATTCCAATTCTTTGCTTTTGCCCTCCTGACAATTTCACTCCATTCTCCCCAAGTGTCATGTTTAGACCATTTTCTGATCGATCAACTATATTGTCAATTTCTAAAAGGCTTAATGTCTCTAAAATTTTATTTTCATTTATTTTTTCACTATCTTCACCAAGTGCAACATTATTTTTAATACTATCGTCTAAAATATATGTTTCTTGAGGTACATATCCTATTTTTGAATTCCAATATCTTTTAAATTTTTTATTTACAATATTCTGCTTTCCTACAGTTATCTCACCTTTTGATGGATTTAAAATTCCCATAATTAAGTCACCTAGTGTACTTTTCCCTGCTCCACTCTTCCCAATCAAAGCCAAAGAGGTATTTTCAGGGATAAAGAGGTTAAAATCTTTAAATAATAAATTTTTTCCACCATCATATTTAAAGTCAACATCTTTTAGATCAATATCATAATTTTTAGTCGAAGCTTCATTTTTTGAATTGATGATTTCAACATTTATTTTTTTAAAATTTTCTAGTTCACTTGATAAAATATTAACTGCTGGAGCTGAATATCTAATACTCTGAATACTCAATAATATTTTGTTTAAAGATGGCAATAATCTGAATCCAACTAAACAAAAAACGATGATAAAACTTATTTGACTGTTTAGATTTTTTCCTAAGCTTAAAAATAATAATGTCGCGAATATAATTATTAACAAGAATAAAAATTCGATCCAAATTCTTGGCAATTTTTCAATAAATAATTGTTTATGTTTTGCAAGTGTTTCGGTTGTGACCAATTTTTCGTATATCTCAATAACTTTTTCTTCTTTACCCATAATTTTTAATAATTTGGGCATCCTGAAAGATTGAAGAATTTGTTTATTAATTAAAGACATGAATTTTTGTCTTATCATGCCTAAATCATAATTATATTTTTTTGTTATTTTTTGAGATAAAAATCCTAATGGAACAATAATCAAAATTAATAAGATTGTTTCTGTTGGATATAGATATAAAAGAAATGATATTAATATAATTGTGAGAACAATTTCTGAAACTAATGTCACGAGGTAAGCTAGTATCTTTCCACAAAAATCACTTATTGCTGTTTGAAAATTTCTAATTAAACCTGCGGTGTTTTTATTCATTATAAAAGACCAAGGACTATAAATATAATCAGTAAAAAATTGTTTATGGAGTCTGATTCCTATCTTTCCAAAAAATATTTGTTGTAGGTAAGCATTAATTGTAAGTAAAATAGACTTTATAAATATTACAAAAACAAAACTAGAAATAATAAATATAAACTGTTTTTTAAATGAATTTAACTCTAATAAAGAAATAAAATAATTTAAATACTTATTTTGTATAAAAATCTCATTATCGATGATTGAATATATTATCGGTATTATTATACCAATTCCTAGTATTTCCAGGGCAGATGTTAAAAAAGTTAAAATTAAAATTATTAGTAAATAATTTTTTTCTTTTTGTAAAATAAGACTTTCAACTTTTTTTAAGAATGACATATTCTTATTTTTTCATTTTTTCTAATTCTGATTTTAAATATTCGTATTCATTCATTTTTCTTTTCATGAAATTAATAGTTAACTTAATTTTTGTTGTTATTCCCTGAGGAGTAAGAATATATGCATATTTCAGCTTATTTTTACTTTTCTTGAAATTCTTAATTTTTATTAACCCCTTTTTTTTAAGCTCCAAAATGCAAAAATTTAGTTTACCTAAACTTATACCTAATTCTTCAGCAATTTTTCTCTGTGATGTTTCAGAATTCTCATTGAGCTTAATTAAAATATTTAAATAATCTTGATTATTTATTGTTTTTTTATTTTTTGGCATTATTTATATGTTCATCTTATGAACACTATATCGTTCATAATATGAACGGTCAAGTAAAGAGATCTTTATATATTAATCTTTTAATTTTTTAATAAAGTAGTAATAGTTATATAAAAATTATGTTTGATAACAAAACTATACTAATCACCGGAGGGACTGGTTCATTTGGAAAAAGGTTCACAAAAATATTTTTAAAGAAGTTCCCAAAAATCAGAAAGCTAATCATATTATCTCGAGATGAATTAAAGCAATTTGAGATGTCTGAAAAAATAGAAAAAAAAGATTTTAAAAAAATAAGATTTTTATTGGGTGATATAAGGGATAAAGACAGATTGTTGATGGCTCTAAAAAAAGTCGATTATGTCATTCATGCTGCTGCACTAAAACAAGTTCCTACTGCCGAATATAATCCTTTTGAGTTTATAAAAACAAATATTTTAGGCGCTCAAAATTTAATAGAAGCATGTATAGTAAATAACGTTAAAAAAGTTATTGCTCTATCAACGGATAAGGCTGCAGCGCCAATTAACTTATATGGAGCAACAAAATTAGCTTCCGATAAGCTTTTTATAAGTGCCAACAATATTATTGGCAAAAACAAAATTTCATTTTCTGTTGTTAGGTACGGTAATGTATTAATGTCTAGGGGTTCCGTCATTCCAAAGTTCTTAGAAAATATAAGATCAAATAAAAATATAAATCTTACTCATCCTGATATGACAAGATTTAATATAAGTTTGGATGATGGAGTTAATTTTGTAATATTTGGATTGATAAAATCCATTGGTGGCGAAATTTTTGTTCCTAAATTGCCAAGTTTTAAAATTGTCGATCTAATAAAAAGTTTATCACCAAAATCTAAATATCACATATCTGGAATTAGATCAGGAGAGAAATTACATGAAGAAATGATAACGATAAGTGACTCATATAATACCATAGAAAGTAAAAAATTTTATATAATTCTACCTCAGGGTAAAATAAAGATAAATAAATATTTGAAAAAATTTAAAGCCAAAAAAACTCTAAAACCATTTTCATATAACAGTAATGAGAATACCCATTATCTCTCATCAAAAGATTTAAAAAGAATAATTGATGCAGAAAAAAAGATTAAGATATAAATGGATAGTTCAATTCATATTGAGATTGATACAGAAAAAAATGATATTCAAAATTTAAGTAAATACAGATATAAAAAATTTTTTAATGAAAATATATCAATTTATTTTTTTGGAAACTTTAGAAATAATATTGATGATTTATGTAAAAATATAAGTAATTTTAAAAATACTTTTTCTCAAAAGAATTTATTCAATTTTTTTAAAGATATTCATGGTACTTGTGTATTATTAATTAATGCTAATGAAAAGTTTTATATATGTTCATCTATTTTTAACCTGTATTTAAGAATATTTAATAAAAATAAAAAAATAATAATTTCTGAGAAAGAATTTTTAAAAGACAAAAAACTTTCAGATGAAAAATGCTTTTTAAAATTATTTTCTCCACACCAATTTTTTTTTCATAGGGGATTATCTTGTGATGCAAGTGATTTTATTCCACCTGGATCATTTATAGAATATAAAAAAAAAGATAAAAATTATGAATTTAAATGGTATATTGATTTTAACATATTTTGCTCTAAATCAAATCATACAAAAATTGTTGATGAATTAGCAGAAAATTTTACGTCAGTTATTAACTCTTATAACAAATCAGAAAAATATTTGCTGGGCTTGTCCGGCGGTGTAGACTCTGCACTTATTTTAGCTCTCACACATGATAAATTAGATATAAGTCCAGTTCATCATACATCATTAGTTTATGATGATGAATTAAAAACTAGCCAATCTGTAAGTAAATACTTTAATAAACAATTAGATATTATTTATAAATATAAAAATAAAAATACCACACTTTTAAAAGAAGATGATATTTCAGAATACTTACATACTGCTTATAACTACATATCCCAAAAAGATAGTGTTGTTTTTTTTTTAGCTAACCATCAGGGGGTGATTAATAAAAATTATCCAAACCATAACTATATAAGTGGAGATGGTTTTCCGATGTCACTTACATTAGATCACTTTATGGTTTATCCTGACAGGGTAAATTCAAAGTTTAATTTTAATCTTAATAAAGAAAAAAGATTTCTTTATTCAATAAATCATTTTCAAGAAAATATTGATAAAGATTACAATGATACTTTTAATATCAAAAAAAAATTTCCAAACATCTCACCATACTATTTTCCTATTTTAAATACTTATTTTGATCAAGAACCAAGATTAATTAAAAAATTTTTGACAAACAGTTTGTCTGGAAATTCAATGACACATATTAGTCCGATAAATAATCTAAGTATTGAACAGTCTGAAATTCTAAAAAAACTTAAAATTGATAATGCATTTGAAATATTTAGTAAAATTCTCAAATCAGACTACTTTCAAAATAATTTACAAAAACCAGATCCTGTTGTGGCTCAAGTGCTCTTTAAATTTTTGAGATTTTTAGGACGCACAAATAAAGAGATGCACCAATCGTCGATTGAGTCTAATAAAAATTCCAATCCTTTGTGTGAATTTACAGGATTAAATACAAAAGTAATTTTAAATTTACTCTCAGTTAGAATTGACGATGTTTTGGTAAATAATGCTAAATGGCATATTTTTAAATTATTTGAGAAAATTGCTAATAAAAAATTTGAAGATCTATTTAAAACTCAATCTTTAAAAGATATTAATTTTATAAAAAGTAGATTAACTCAAAAAATAGCTTCAAAATTTTATAAATTACCTGAGTATGACTCGAGTTATGCTTTAGTAAATAATATTTGGCTAAAAAAATTTTTGGAAGAAAAAAATATAAGAGAAAAATTTGATGATTTTAAATCAACTTCAATTTTTAAAAAAGCAATTTTTGATTTTCCCAGTGACAATGATTTAAAAGACATCAACAGTACGCAATCCAACCTATGGAAAATAAATAATATTACAACAATTTTAAAAAACAAAACCTAAGTAAATAAATTAGAGAACGCTAATATTATTTTCGTTTAGTTTTTTCAAAATATATTCGTCTTTTAAATATTTTGAATTATCTATTTGTTTTTTATGTCTCTCTAAATTGTCTTTATAAAATCTTTTAAATTGTTCTCCTTGATTTTTGCTAAAAGCTATAAAATATGCGAACCTCTTTTTTTCCTCTTTTTTAAAAAAAAAATTAGGTAAAA
>MDTG01118366.1_pt1 | contig 14356 bp, 13 predicted proteins | sample 811421 | NCBI WGS metagenome assembly MDTG01 (sample SAMN05326645, study PRJNA326480) | marine metagenome | isolation source: seawater | place: Pacific Ocean: South East | collected 2011
CCATGCAAAGAGGAAGGAGACTGGAGTGAAGTGAAAACAACTAACATTCCTAGAATTACATGGATAAGTGTAGATAACGAGTATATCTGGGCGGTGTCTACTGAAGGTGGCCCGGGAGCTAATGGAGATATATATAAACAAGAACTATCTAGTGGAATAATCAATGCGGACAAGTGGAAAAAAGTAGGAGGTGACTCTGGAGAAGACATAAAGTTCACTTTAGTTGACGCATCGAACTCTAAGTATTTAATCGGGACATCTAGCGAAGGCTTCGTATACCAATGCGAGAAGCCTTGCGGAAGTAGCGGTAAATGGAAAAAGGTGGACAGCAAACCAGACGATAAAGCACTTTTTTTCGCTACCGGAGTTCCAGATAGTGACCTCATATATGGCAGCACATTAGTCGACGGTATATGGACATATGACGCTAATTCATTGTTCTCAACGGAATACTCTTGGACCGACAAGAATGACACAAACGCAGGAGGCGAAGACATTGGGTCTAATAAAGACTGGATGCTACTTGGAAGTGTTGACTCATTGGAAGACTGCAAAATGAAAGCTTCGACTAGCGAAGACGCTTACAGCAGCATTGTTTACTTTACTCCTCAGTATACGGGGGATGCAGGTAAGTCCAAGTCTTGCTACGGTATGTTATATGGAACTGACCAGAATTCGTCATCGTCTGTAGATATGAAGAATGTAGTGTCTTCTGTTCCTCCTGATGGAATAAGTAAGGTAGGTGGTAAGAAAGCACAGAATTTACTGATCAAAATGAAAAAGGTGCAAGATGAGATAGCAAAATTAATAGACAAGGTTGGAGAGGAAGAAGTATATGCAAAAATGTCTGTACCATCCTCCTCAAATATGAACTCACTTACGGCCTCACTAAATAGGAATAAAGGTCTAATCAATGAAACATTAATGAAAGGCAATGTTTTCGCACAAGAGGAGATAGAAGGATTAAAAGAAAACACTAGTTACATGACGTATATAATGTGGTTGTCTTTGAGTATTCTTTGTATTTACCTTTGCATTTATTTAGTACGTAACGATGCTTCCTCTATTCCTCGTATAGTGTACTTCTTACTTGCCATATTCTTCCTGTATAACATAAGAGCGTACTTTTTCGCATTCTCCGAAACAAGCAGTAATTTGCTCAGTTCCGTAGGTAAGACTCTAACATCCGTGTAAAAAGTATATAAGTATAAGTATACCACTAATGAAAGCTCATATCGTTATTTTCATTAGCATTTAGTATTCAATGCAAATGAAAAAGCACATTATAATGAAATTTAATTAATTTTGCTTTTTATATATATTGATATATTAAGTACAGAAATTGTTTCAAAATATTTATTAACATGTCATTACCTCCCATAAAAGAATCACTTTTAGCATTACAGAAATCTAATCCACAATGCACGTCCCTGAGTGTAGAGAAAGGATACAATGAATATGAAACGCAGCTTCATAATGGCTGTGACAATCCTACTCCTTCCGTAAATCAAAACTGTGGATGGGTATTTTCTTGCGATCCCGGATCAGGTACGAACAAGTCGTCTCATTCTCTTTATTGCGATAATGCTATCCTGGAGAACCCTAGTATATGCGATACAGATGCTACGTTCAACCAAGAATGTACTACGCAATGTGTAGAACAAGCAGGAAAGAACAGAAAACCAGGTCCTCCTCCTGGTTCGCATCTTCATAGACACCAGAGGAAACCCCTGCCTAATCCCACAGGCCAAGATGACGATGACCATCACCATCAATCCCATTCCAATTCACCAGTTCATAATGACCCTTTAGTAATTAGTATTAAAAAGCTACAAAAGAATGAGGAAAAGTTATACGAGCAATTGCAAAGAAACTCGAACTCTTCCTCTCCAAGTGTAGAAGATCAGTCCAACATTATTAGACAAATAAATGAAAACGCGTCTATACGAAGCACACTTTACTCTCAATTTCTAGAATCTGCTGCGTCTGCTAGTTCACACACCGAATCTTTGAAAAAGAATCACGAGGAACTTAATATCACGAAGGCTTACTTGGATAATATGAGAAGTCGCCAAGACGGAATTATACGCATGGCTGAAATAAACACCTACTACTCAAAGAAATATGACGCACAAGCAAACATAATGGAAAGTGTAGTTTACATTTGTTTGCCTATTCTTCTCGTTTCTGTTCTAAGGCACTATGGTTTAGTCCCAGATGACATAGCTAAAATCATATTTGCTATTATAGTTGTTTTAGGTATGGTAGTCATTATCTACAAGCTAGTGGACATGTCAAGAAGAGACAATAGGTTCTATGACGAATATGACTTCCCTTTCGACGATAGCGATGTGTACACTTCGACCCCGGCTAATAGTTCTCAACCGAACTTGAATAACATGGAAATGCAGTGCATAGGACAAGAATGCTGCCCAGAAGGGAATACTCACAATGCCATTTGGAACAAGGACTTGGGACAATGTGTATTCTCTGAGGGAGGATAAAAGAGTGTAGGATCGAAGCTCCAGAATTATGTATGATTTAGAACATACTTATTATCAAATATCCTCATTATAATCTCCTTATAATATAGTAAACATTTGTAGTATACTTTATTATATATTGTTAAAATGTCCGCTTCCGCAGCAGTGAACCCCACATGCAACTATGCAGGTCTCTCAGATCAATTAGATATTGGAAAAATAAATGAAATGGTTAGCTCTACATCCACTAGAGCAAACAAAGCATTGGACGAATATCAAGAACAATTGGACGCTAAAAACGAACTAGCGAAAAAGAAAATTGCAGATAGTTCTTACACAACCGCGAAGTATAGGAGCACAGCCAATCAAAAATTACGTGAACTGGTGGACAAACAGAATGAGCAAATGAGCAGGTTGACTACTGTGTATGACTCTTACGTTACTCAAATGAAAGGATCGAAGAGCATCAAAGAATTGAACGACCAGAGATCTATGGAACATAAAAGACTAGAAAAGAAACTAGAGAACAACATTGGATCTGTTACAACCTATGACAGAAAAGCACACTACGAGTATGACCAGAATGCTTATATCAGTACAGTAAAAGATGTTCTTGTTGATAATTTCTGGATATTCGTGATCATATTATTTTTAGCTGTCTACTACAGGTACAAGTTATCAAATAAAAAATATTATGGATACTTGATAGCTCTTGGATTAGGACCGTTACTAGTAAAGTATGTAATTATAGGGTCGATTATATATTTGTTTAAAAACTTTAAAAGTGTCTACTTTGACTTGTAATACTACCTAATTATGTAAAATATTTCAATAAGTTAATGATTGTTATGAGTAATTATGCATATGCATAACAATCCTCCTGAATTTCCTTATAAAATATGTCAAGAATAGATTTTATTCTGTGATTTAGGTTGCCGCATTTACTTTGTTCTCTTGATTTATAAGAAAACTCCAGTATTGGATCATTCATAAGTTCTAATTCTTTCTTTGTGTAACCTAATTCAATATCAATGTTCGTTAATATGCTCCTTAGGTACTCTTCTGTATGTTCACATTCTACCTCCTCATTTTTGAAGTAAGGTATTAGATTAGAAACTAAAGTAGTGAATCTCCCACCATACTTCGATATTGCATATTCACAAAGCGAAGTCACTATATTTACATTTATGTTATCCTTTTTATTCTTACCTGTAGGTGCTGATAATGGTATATTCACGTCTATCGCGACAGACTTGGCAAGATGGTGGTCGTTTGCTTCTATATCATACTCTCTATTCTCCTTCTCCTTTATAACATTATTAACACTGTTCATATTGTTATTGTTCTTGAACCTTAGGAGGTCATCATACATAATATTAATGAGTATATGATAGAATTATTTTGATATTGTTTATATTACTATAATTATGTATATTAGAGGTTTGGAATTATAGTTCATGTAGCTATCAATTTTACTCCAGATAATGATGTGGAGTGAGATAAGCAATAATGTACAATAAAAAGAATTTCTCATTTTGTGTCATCAGGATAATTAATGATATAAGAAGTAATGATGAAATCTGTGATAATGAAATGAAATTTTGTTATTAGTAGTAGATATTATGATATTTATTTATATCGCAGTTACGCTATAATAAGCAATATTGATTGGTCATATATTATATTCATTTACTTGGTGTTGTGAAACTAGGAGAATTACTAGTGCTAATGACGTTATCATCCTCATCATCCTCTCCTACACAAATATCTTCAATAACATCATCTTCATCGTCGCTGCTACCTTCCTCTCCATCACCAACATCAGAAGAAGCTATGGAGAGGTTTTTCCAGCCTCCGTTTTTACGAGGAAAGAATTTATTGTCAATGAATTCAAATAACTCTACCCCTCTAGGTACGTTGTTGCGAGAATAATGAAGTAAATACCAAGCCTTAAATTCAGTGGTTACTTCTTCGTATGTTAAGAAATTACCTTTTAATATTACAATCTTGTCTTCAGCAAATTGAGTAAAACTATCCTGAGACTTTCTATATTTACCGCTACTAGCCATGACATCGTCACATTTCTCTACGAGTCCATTCGTCACATATGCTCTTTCAACTAGCATGGACATGAAAACCGGAGCCCACACTTTCAATTTCTCGCTTAAGGACTTATCTATTTCGTACTGATGAGGCTTACCTTTCTCAAATTCTTTCTTAGGGCAGAACTTAGATTCGAACTTAACTACGCATATTCTTCTCCATGTTCCGTCGTCATTGCTTCCTACATTTAACAAATTATTAGTCATAGCAACGAACTTGAATTGCGGAATGAATGTAATACAATCTTTATATAAAGCCCTACCTTGCAATGGATCTCCACCAGTGATTTCCTTCATTACACCTTCATTTAATCTTTCTCCTTTTGAGGATTCTTGCATAACTGCTAATCTAGCTCCTTTTAATAGTACTATTTCAGAAGAAGTGCTCCCAACAGAATTACGTTTTTGTGTAATAATAGATATTGGTACCGTCTCCTTATAACTCCCTAGACTATACTCTAGTAATTTAATAAGCATCGACTTTCCATTCCTACCTACACCATTGTAGATATTGAAAGATTGATCTTTGTTCTCTCCTATTAACATGGAAGCACAATGATCCCACATGTAATCCCTTCGTTCTTTAATAGGAAATAGTTGTTGGAAGAACGTTTCTATGTACGATATGTGATCAGCATGTTTCTTCTTATCTAACTTCACATAATCGATCCCAGTGGATTTCGATATGTAATCATCAGGTTGCCCATGACGGAATGATTTGGTGGTGAAATCTATTACACCATTTTCGAATCCTAACAACTTGGGGTTGTCATCTATTTTATTCAGGAAATCTTGATCGTAAAATAACTCTCTGGCCTCTCTCATAATATTATCTTTCACTGCTCGTTTCCTCAATGAATCGCATATATCCCCGATTTTGCTACCCAATGCATTATTAGCTGAGTGTTCCTTCGAGTTTACGTCTATAGTCCCGCTATTATTTAATTCAATTATTTTCAATTGCTTAGCAAGATATATGTTATGCAATGATGTAGATATTTCAGACCGGAGTAAGTTACCTGATTCATCCTCTACCCACCTATGATTAACATACTTGTACCACAGGTCTTTCTTAATGGATACGCAAGCGGAGTGGTGTTTGTATAATTGGTGCATGACTTTCGCGAAATCCCAATCTGTTGGATGCTTTATTGATTCCGTAACGAAATGATCCACTGTATTGCTTAGTACATTATGGTATTCTTTTGGATTTTCCGTTTTCGCCCAGTAATGTATTGACCTCTTTGTAAGTCCTTCTTGATTATTCTCAGTAAATCGATTCCACATATCAAACATTTCTGGTATTTTAACATAATCAAATTTGCTTGACATGGCACTGAAAGCTAACCATGTAATAAACATTCTATCACTTGTATTTTTTAGTGCCCAACCTACTCGTATCCATTTGTCGTATGGATCATAGAAACTGCTAGGAAGTATCATAGTATACATATGAATCTCTTTTAATTCGAAATTATTGCAAGAGTTTTTATCGTTTTCAAGAGTCGAAATAAATCTGTCTACTACTTCTGTCAGCACTTCTGGTCCGCTAATATCCTCTAATATATTTATGTCTTGCGTGGAGGTATTGACCATCTTTAATTTGGATCTTGACTTGGTTAACTTACCGTTTGATGCGTTGCCTTTCTTACTTTGAAGTGACCTTTTTGTATGCTCATAATCGTGAATTATGCTTTTATTCATGGAGAAGGAAGGGTGACTCGTACTTTGAACGGAAAGATTGGTAAAGTTCTTGTTTAATTTGAACTTACCAACTACGTTCTGTACGCACTCCCACTCCACTGCGTTCATCTCGAAATCCCCTAATGGTTCCTCACTAGGTTCTCCTTTCTTCAGGGTATAGTGCTGCTTCAATAGGTAACTCTCGCATCCAGGTTTCCTGGAACCATACAATTGCCAATTCGTATTTGCTTTTACTATGCCCTCGTCTATCACCTCATCCCAACTGTTGGTTAGAGGGAGGTCGCTCCATATGTTATTTAATTTTTCTAACATTCTATCGCGTAAAATAACTTGCAATGCTCTATCCATATTTATGCCTATGATCATGTGAATGCCATCTTTGGTCACATGCTCCAGAGTGTTTACATTTTCTTTCTCAAATACGTATACTTCTATTGTGGTTTCCACAGGAATATCTATCAAGGTAGTTATCTCATCCATGTACAACTCCACCATGTCATTGATATGCTCAGTATTGTGCTGTTTATCACATACACTTGTATCGTATCTAAAATCGAAATCAACTGCTATTGGACCACTCTCTTGATTCTGTTTCTCTGTAAGAAACTCCATGCGACCTTGCTTGAAAACGTAATCATGATATAGAGAATGAAACTTTTTAAGATCTTCTCCTTCTATTGTATACACCCCTCCAGAAATAGACAAGGACGAGTCTCCTATACGAGTATGAGTATGCTCTTGTCCTTTCTCTGAGTAATGGCTAGCTAGAAATCGTTCATATTCAGTCCTTCCCATTATTATAAATCAATACACTTGTAGTATAAATACTTTTCTTTTTAGATAATAAATTTATGTAATGTTTTTGGAAATCTCGCGTGTCTATTACGGAATTCCCAAATTTGGAGGATAAGGAGATAATCTCGGAATAATATTTATGTATATTATAATTTCTTTATGTTCCCCATTATTTCATTAACAAGTATACATCAATTTTACTTATACTCTTACACCTTCACAGGATACAAAAGTATTACAATTCAGTAATCAATCCTTACTAGAGATACCATATGATTAAAACAACGTTTTTCTTTTATTAGTATATTCATTCTACCGTCTTCCTAAATTGCAACGACATACTTATGTTTGTGAAAATATATTAGAGATTTGTTTCTAGTATATACTAGAACTCATAGTAACAAGTAACAGCTGTGTTGTTGAGGAAAAGTATTTCAATTAGAGGAATGTCTGAGAAATCTGACTATGTCGTTTTGACTAAGAGCACTATAAAGAGAATAGTTTCGGATGTGAAAGATTTGAAGAAATCTCCTTTGGATGACCAAGGTATTTACTATCACCATGACGAAGGAGATATATTAAAAGGTTATGCTTACATTACTGGACCTAAGGGTTCTTTGTATTATGGTGGGACATATTTATATACATTCACATTTCCAACTGATTATCCGCATTCTCCTCCAGTAGCTTACTACCATACCAACGATGGAGAAACAAGATTTCACCCAAATATGTACAAAAATGGGAAGGTTTGCTTGTCTATTTTGAATACTTGGAGAGGTGAACCTTGGTCTGGATGCCAAACCATTAGGTCCATTCTTCTGACTATTCTGTCAGTGCTTGACGAGAAACCTTTCCTACACGAACCTGGAATAACGGAATTACACTGTGATTATAGAAAATATCATGACATAGTATTATTTAAGAATTTGTCCTTTTCTTCCTTTTTAGGTCTATCGCAAACTGACCTGTCTGAAACTTTCAACGGTTTTCCTGTACATTATTTTAAAGAGAGCATAGAAAAAGTACACGTGTCGGTGGAGGAAGACCTATTCAATATGATTCTTGATAAATTAGATGTGGAAACTTTGTGTAAGGTACTGGATATAGAGGACAACAAAACTATCATCAAGGAGGAAGATATTGTAAGTGGTATAAAATTTATAGATCAGTACGATAAAATGGTATATGTAGGAGCATACAGGATGACTTGCTGTATAAATTGGTATAAGTTGTACGCGAAATATAGAAGAACCTTCAGTCTTTATGATTATCACAAAGAAAGGAGACGAGATAATAAAACTATAAAGAGCACTGCAGATAAAGAAGAAGATTTACATTTTCCTTCCAAATAATAAAAACAAAGGGAGATTGAGAAAGATCACTTACACATTCTATTACCTGTTTCTATTTAAAATTGATAAATAGATTTATAAAGAATTCATTATGTATGTATTATATAAAGTGTTATTCCTTATCATAATAATAAGTAATCAATAAAAGATGAAATTTTGTTCAGAATGTGGCAACATGTATTACATAAAATTAAGCAGCAACAATAAAATGAATGTTTTAGTATATTATTGTCGGAATTGCGGTAAAGAAGAAAATGATTCTCTTAGCGGTGATGATGTTTGCGTGTACACCACCCAAATAAAGAAAGGAAAGCAGCAATTCCATCATAATATTAATCAGTTTACCAAATTCGACCCTACCTTGCCTCGAGTAGACACTATACCATGCCCAAATGATGCTTGTCCTAACAAAAATAAGAACAATGAAGTTATATATATTCGGTATGACGACGCTAACCAACTATACATTTACTTGTGTAGTACCTGCGACACAGTCTGGAGAACGGAGAGGTGAATAATGTGTGAAAAGAAGTTAGACAATTTCACATATTTTCAATCTTAATTTCATAAGTAATCATTAGGTACTTGCCATTATTACCATAAATTAAATTATAAACAAAATAATCTATTTTTTTGTAGTATCTCCACTTTTAAATTAATAGTAATGTAGAAGTAGAGAAGAGAATGATCATATTAAAAATTGATTAAAACATACTTACTATTATATATAGGTATAATACAAATATCATATAGTACTAATAATATATAATTGACAAACAATCAAATCATCAGACCATGACTAAAGTAGTTTCTAGTATACATGAAGATGATATAGACGATATAAGTATAACGTCAAAAGGAGGAAGTGCTTCCGGAGATGATGATAGTTATGATGACTACGACAACAGCAACAACAATAGCGATGAAGAGGAGGATGAAGATGATACAAATAACGTTGATAATGAGAACGATATAGACAAAGATGATGACGAGGATTATGAGGAGATAGACAAGGATGGTGTAAACGATGAGGATTACTCTTCGAAGTTAGTTTTCGGATCTAACATAAAAAATATAAAAGATTTAGGTTCCGACGATAACTTGTCGGAACCAGATAATGATGATGGTTCATACGATACGGATTCATCTTCAGAGTATGATGACAGGGATCCCATTAATGTTGAAACATCTATGAGACACCACATTAAAGCAAATAAAGGAGGTAACATTTCGAATAATTCTATTAATGGAACATATAGTAGTAGCAGTGATAGCGATGACGAAGACGGAATAATAAATAGCGAAAAAATATCAGAAAGTATGAGAGAAAACATACTTAACAAATTTCATCCTGAATCTAACATCATTAGCAAAGAGGAATTGTATAATTTGTGCGTTGTTAAAAGAGACGAAAACAATGTAATCGTAGACGTGAATCACAGAACTATACCAATTCTGACAAAATACGAAAAAACTAAGATACTAGGGTTAAGAGCGAAGCAGATAAATAACGGTGCAAGTCCTCTGGTAGAGATAGGGGATTTACCAACTAACTTACACGAATCTACAGTTCAACAATTACAGAATAAGCATTATGACGGCTACCTTATCGCATTAGAGGAATTAAAGCAAAAAAAAATCCCAGTTATAATACGCAGACCTTTTCCTAATGGGAAGTCAGAATATTGGCCTCTAAGAGAATTAGAAGTTTTTATGTAAAATGTTAAGAACTTATAGCGATACATACATTTACCCACATGTACCCTCTATTACTACTACTTCTACTACTACTACTACTTCATTCAAGTGCTCAATCAGAATGAAAAATTATAAAGTATAATGTAAAATGAGTAATTGCAGAATACCAGAAAACTTTATTTACTATAAGCACTAATTTTTTTTATATTTTATTATTTATAGATTTTGGGGTAGCTTCTTCTATCTAATGTTTTATGTTTCCATGCATGTTAGATAATAAGTATTTTAGTTTTTTAGTTTTTATTCCCATTTCAGCTCAGAGAAGAGGCTAGCACTTCCATTTCTTGCCACAGTTTATGCATGAGACGAAAGTTGTCATTGGTTCATCAGCAGACCTGGTTTGCAATTGATAATAAGTGCATTGCGTGGATTTGCATCTACGGCATGTGAATTCATCAGTACTAGCCTCAAGCACAGGATCGTACTTGTGCTTATCCCTAATTTCTTTTTCCTTTATTAGTTCCCTCCATGCCTCTGGATTCATCTCCTGGTGGCTCATATAGGCTAATCGATGTGCCTTTATTTCTTTGCTTCTTAAATTTGTCATCAATTCATGGTTATTCTTTATGTTGATGTATATTGATCTCAGACGATCAGAGTAAATTTGCACAAAGTAAGGATTACTCCACTGCTTCACGACATTAAGTTTGTTTGCGTATTCTAACGAGTAGTTGTATACCCCTATTTCCAAATTCGTAGCTATGTTGTCATTTTCTATAATACTTGACAATGTTGCTTTTATGTTTTTTCGGAATTGCTCTGGATTAGGAATACTGATTTTACTCATTATAATGTAGTAATGTATGATTATAATGATTACAATAACATTTACCCTTTAGTTTGTTTGCTATTTCTTTGTATTCAATTTTAATACAAAGATGACATGTTCTCATAACTTCCGGATGAAGCAGACAAAGGCTCCATAAAATTATCTGTTGCAGTATTGCTGCTGTATCTGCTCTGGTTATCACGAGAACCAAAGTCGCTGTAGTTATCGTAATTGTCAAAAGCAGATGAAGACTGACCTATATCACCGCCACCATGAGAATTAGAGTTGTTGTTGTTTCGTTGCCTTGAAGCCTTCAAATCATTAATGTAACTTTTTAGCTCATTTTTCATTTCTATTTGATTATCCGATAATTGCTTATTAATACCATCATCGAGCTTATTTTTTTCAGATCCAAGTTCATGTATCGCACTGCTTTCATTATTACTTGTAATAGACTTGAATATATTCTCATACTGAGTTTGAGGTTTATGCACTAAATCTTTAACTCGTGGAATCGTTAAATTTTTTACTAAAAACGAATATAAAGAGTGCATCACCACAATTATTATTACCGATATTATAACAAATCGTACTACCGAATCGAGCATTTTTATATTATGGGTTCTACAATACTATATACTAATATTTATGATATAAGCATTAATCGCAAAAACCAATTAAACATATCCGAGTATATGTTATTATCATAAACTCTCAAGAAGTTTACTTATATATACTTCCCATAATGGTAAAGGCTGTACTAGTAGATAAAGCAGGAGAAATTAAAGCAGTTAATTTGAAAGTTGAAAAGGATGAATTATATAAAAAGTGCAAATACAAATCTAATGACTCGTTTACTCTAAGGCATACTTGGAAGGTAGATAAATCGTTGACTCGAAAGATAGGAGACGAGGTAAAGTACGTATCAATATATGCGAAAGATACTGGTAGGGCCAATATGGAAAACAAATATGATTTACCACCTCCAGTAGACAATGCACTTTACTTCGGGTGTTTAATTATGCTGGGTCATAACACAAGGAATGTACTGAGTGAAGAAGAATACAATGATGCCAACGCGAAAAAGAAAGGAGGTGAAGATGAGGATAATATGGATACTTATCTAGAATATGTAGATCCTTCTGACCTCACCACAAAATCATGGAATCTAATATACGAGAACTTGTTTGGCGGATTTGAAGATTTATCCGCTACCGCAATACAGGATGAACTAGAAGAAGATGAATTGGAGAATATCCCGGATAAAATGAAAACTAGCACAGGATACCTGCTAGATGACTTTGTCGTCGATGACGATGAGGAGCTTGTTATGGATGGGGACGAATCATCAGAAGAATCAGAGTTTCTTTTACCAGAAGACCAAGAACTTCAGTTTGAAGAATACGAGTATAGCGACGAAGACAAGTTGATGGCATAAGTCATATAAAGAGATAAACTTTAATATAGTATATACAGAGAGCTATATAATTATATCTAATCTATTGAGTACCTACAGTGATGCAGTTAACTATACAACAGAAAAATAAAATAATATCAAATTTCCAAAAGTTAAAACTTTCTTATGATTATAACATACATAAGAAAGTTTGTGGCATACCACGAACATTCATCAGAGAATCATATGACTTGTACTATTTAATTCCGAAAGGAGCCAAGTACTACGTATGGTTCACCTCAATAGAGGATAAAAAGGTTTGCCTTTTTATAAATTCCTATCTACCTAAGAAAAATGTATTTGTATATCCATGCAATTTTGATAAGAAGTTGTCATTAAATACGGTATTGTATGGTACATTGCATTACCTTAATACTGATCAATCTAGCAATAAAATATTTTCTATAGAGGAAATGCTCATGTACAAAGGATACGACTTGAGAACACAAACAGAGCAGTATAGAATGTCGGCTGCTGTATCTTTCCTTAGTAAAGATATACCAGATAATACAGAAGAAAAAAGTAAAATAAAATTCTCTACATGTCATATATCATTGTCTTCAGAAGATTTACTTCAAAGCTATGAGGAAGGTAAATTTTCATATATAGCTTACTCCATACAAAAAAGAAATACCAAGCAGGGATTCACTTTCAATCGTAAAAGTGATACAACCTTAATTTCTAACGACCAGAGTGATCAGAAACGATCTCTTCCTTACAGTAACAGCAACAGCAACATTATGGAAGTACACGCTGATATAAAATGCGATGTATACCACTTGTACAAAGGTTCTGACTATATAGGTGTGGCGGATATCCCTGACTATAAAACAAGCGTTATGATGAACAAATTGTTCAGGAACATTAAAGAAAATGACAACCTGGATGCACTAGAGGAAAGCGACGATGAGGAGGAGTTCCAAGATATTAGTGAATATAAGTTCATGAAGAAAGAAGTTATATATAAAATGGAATGTAAATATAACCACAAAACAAAAAGATTTATTCCTTTACGCTCGACTTGATTAATAATACTTAGAACAATCTGACGACAGTACCCATGATTCCTTCTCTAAAATTACTCATGGATGACGATATTTCCTTGCACACTAAGAAACAAGAGATTTGGAGACAGAAACAATTGGATATATTTTATAGAACCGGAAAACCTATATTTAGGGTAACTGAGAAAACGCAGCATATCAGAAGCAATATAGACCCTTTGTACTTCAGAGAAAAGAAAACCTGGGAAACATGAATTTTAAAATTGATAAATCTCTCCTATTCACCTGTGATGATTTAATAAATATATTATATCATCTATACTTTTACACTATAATACGTCAATTTGATCAATTTGATCATTTGATATATTCAATTCATTACAATCAATCCCTCCATTCCATTTGCCATTAGTCACACATCTTAGTGAATTATACATGATAAAAGCGAATAAAAATATGACAGCTGAAGAATTAAACAATAAAAGGCGAAGAAACAGAGAGCACGCCCAACTTTCTAGGCTGAGGAAGAGAATGCTCATTTCGTCTCTAGAAGAAAAAGTAAATAACTTACAAAAAGAAAACGAAAGATTGGTGCACGTTATAAAGGAGAACCTACCGGAGATAGCAGATACATTACTTCCTGTAGTACAACCTCCTCCTCCTCCTACTTATAATGAAGATAATGTGAATCTATTCGAAGTTCCCGAAGAAAGTAGAAATAAATATGTTCATCCACCTCTGGATGTATATGACATTGACCTTATAAATATAATAAATGAGTAGATCACTTCATACTATCACGTTTTTTCTTGGGAGACCCTGCATTACTCAATATATCCTAATTTGTACTATACATTTTCTAATTTAGGTAACGAGGTTTACACGAACTATATTTATTATTATTTCTAGAGATAATATATAATAACCAGC
>MDTG01216232.1_pt1 | contig 14356 bp, 10 predicted proteins | sample 811421 | NCBI WGS metagenome assembly MDTG01 (sample SAMN05326645, study PRJNA326480) | marine metagenome | isolation source: seawater | place: Pacific Ocean: South East | collected 2011
ATTTTTTGAAACTTACTCAAAAAAACTCTGGGGGATTCCAACTAACAAAATGTCTGCGAAATGGGCTCCAAAAAGAATACAAATAAGAAAAAAACATGCATCATTTTGGTCTGATCAATATTCTGCTGCGGGCAAATTTGGGTCAGGTGAGATAATGAATAGAATGGCTTCTAAAATTAAAGAGAAAAACAAAATTTTTTTAAATCATGAGGTTATAGATTTTAAATATGACAATAATAAAATTACTTCTATTTTATTTAAAAATGGCAAAGAAAGAAAAATTAAAGATGAAATAATTATTTCAACTTTACCAATTAATTTTACTTCAAAAAAATTAGGCTATGATAGTAAGCTTCAATTTAATTCGTATATTTTATGTTACATAGTTGTAAATAGCAAAAAAGAGGTATTACCAAAAGATACACATTCAATTTATTTTGCCCATGACGAAAATTATTTTCATAGGGTTACAGAACAAAGAAAATACTCTGATGAAGGTTATCCTAAAGATAAGACAATGTTGTGTTTTGAAATTTCCTTTAGGACAAAACCAGAATTAATTAAGAAAAAACCTGAACAACTTGCTAAAGAAGTATTTGATCAATTTTGCAAATTAGGATTTTGTAAAAAAAATCAGTTCGAAAAAGGTTTTACAAGAACCTTTCCTTGCATAAATCCAATTATGACACTTAATTTTGAGGATGAATTAGCTAAAGCAAACTCCACAATTAACCGTTTCGAAAATATCTATTCTGTTGGAGGTGCAGCCGAGTTCTCCTATGGAGATATGCAAGTAATGTTTTCAAAAGCAAAAGATACAGTCGAATTATTTAGTTCCAGTCATTATTTAATAAATAAAAATTTAAAAGTATCTAATACTTTTAAATTTAATGAAGAAGTTGTTATTGGTAACAAAGTAGTCGGCAAAAATAATCCAACAATGATAATTGCTGAAATAGGAATTAATCATCAAGGAAGTAAAAAAATTTTAAAAGAACTTTTGACACAAGTAAAAAAATCAAATTGTGATTATGCTAAAATACAATCTTACATGCCAAATAGCAGAGTGTCGTCTATTTCGAAAGCTGCACAATATGCTGATAAAACTCTAAATATGGAGGAAAATTTAAGTGAGATGTTTGAGAGGGTTAGATTGTCTAATGATGATCATAAATTTGCATTTGATTGGTGTAAAAAGAATAAATTACCTATTATTTCAACTCCTTTTGATGAGGAGTCTTGCGATTATCTAATGCAGTTTAATCCTGACGCTTTTAAAATTGCCTCTTTTGACTCGGTTAATTTGCCATTACTTAAATATGTAGCTTCAAAACAAAAACCGATAATCCTATCAACTGGTATGTGTGGAATGTCTGAAATAGAAGAGGCATTAAATGCAATATCAAGTCAAGATAACCATAATGTTGTAATATTGCATTGTGTTTCTATGTATCCAACAGCTCCACAGGATGTAAATTTAAAAGCAATGCAAACCATAAATAAAACCTTCCAAGTTCCAACAGGTTATTCTGATCATACTATTGGAAATACTGTGCCAACTGCATCAATGGCAATGGGAGCACATGTTCTTGAAAAACATTTTACACTTTCTAAAGATTTAGAAGGATCAGATCATAGTTTATCAGCAACACCAAAAGAGTTAAAAGAATTAGTCAAATCAAGAGATACAATTTTTTCTGCAATGGGCTCTGGAATAAAGAGATCAACTACAATAGAGAATTTATCAATAAACCTTCAAAGAAAAAGTATATTTGTTAAAAAAGATATTAAAAAGGGAGCAAAAATTAGCTTAGACAATATAACGGTCAAAGGCCCGGGTCACGGTTTGCTACCTAAGTATATCGACCTTGTTTTAGGAAAAAAAGTTGTTAAAGATGTTCATTCAGACCACCCACTTACTTGGGATGACTTGCTAAACTAATTTTGTGGAACTAAAATTAAATCACTAAAAAACTGATTTTTTTTTAATTTTGATTTTAGTTTAAAATTTTTAGCTAAATAAAATTTTTTATAATTTAAATTTTTAAAAAATTTCATATAGTCTTTAATTTTATTTTTATTAAGTTTTTTTGTAACATGATTATATTCAAATTGAACTATTGGCCTAAATTTTTTAATCGAATATTGAGCTCCTTTCAAAATTTGGTATTCTGAACCTTCTGTATCTATTTTGATAAAACTAATTTTTTTTATCAAATTTTTTTTTATAAAATTATCAAAGGTTTTTAATTCAATTTGTTGAGGGTTTCTTTTTTCAAATATTGAGTAAAATCCATCATTAACCATATAATTTTTTTTATTATTAACTCTATTACTTTTTTTATTACTGGGTAAGCCTATTTTAGTTTTCATTTTTTTATCGAAAAATCCAAAATTGTATGATTTGATATTTTTAATTTTGTTCATATGCAAATTCTTTCTTAATTTATGATAAATCATCTTTACTGGTTCAAAAGAATAAATTTTACTATTTTTATACTTTGTCGCATAAAAAATTGAGTAACATCCGCTATTAGCTCCTATGTCAAATATTACAGGTGATTTTAATTTAAGAAAATTCATCCAATCAAACATATCATTTAGTTGATATTTGTATGGCTTTATAATTTTATCATCTATAAAGCGCATCTTTTTTTTTGAAATTTTTTTAATTAAAATTTTAGTCATTAAATAAATTTTTTTCTATAATGTTTTTCCCATTGAAGAGCTGATAGTATCATTTTTTTTAAACTCTTTTTTTTTAAATTAATATTTAAAATTTTTTTCATCTTAGAATTATTCGAGACAAGCATTGAATTATCTCCTTTTCTTTTTTTTACAAATTTATACTTAAATTTAAATATTTTTAAGGCAGCTTTTACGACATCTAGAACAGAATATCCAACTCCGTAGCCACAATTTAAAACAATATTTTTATTATTTTCCATTTTCTTTAAACTTTTAATACAATAAAGATGAATTAAAGATAAGTCTTTAATATAAATGAAATCTCTAATTGCGGTTCCATCATGTGTTGGGTAGTCTTTACCAAATATTTTAAAAATACTTTTTTTATTGAAATACGTTTGAATTATTTTTTTTATTAAATGTGTAGAATTATTATCAATTATTGGACCAGTGCGTAGTTTGTCATCTGCACCCGCAACATTAAAATATCTTAATATAAATAATTTAATATTTTTTTTTTTTAAAAAAAAGTTTTCACATTTTAACTTTGAGATACCATAAGGATTTTGGGGTTTTTTAAAAAAATTCTCACCAATTTTATTTTTATTATCCTCTTTATATATTGCAGCTGTAGATGAAAATATAAAATTTTTAATGTTATGTTTAATACAAAAATTTACAAATTTTTTCGTTTTTAAAAAATTATTATAATTATATTTTTTTGGTTTCATTATCGACTCTTCAACTGAAATAGATCCAGCACAATGAATGACAATGTCTATATGGTTTTTTTTTATTATTCTCTTAATTTCTTTTAAATTTGATATATCACAGTCAAAAAACTTTGCTTTTTTTGGAACTACTTTTTTAGTACCAGTTGTAAGATTATCAATAATTAAAACGTTAAAATTCTTGTCTATTAAATCGTATGCAATTTGACTTCCTATATATCCTGCTCCACCAGTAATTAAGATATTTTTCATTATTTTTTCAATATTAAAAAATTATTTAAGACTAAAGCATCCATGTCTGTTCTAATAAAACACTTAATTGCTTCCTCCGGTGTATTTACTATAGGCTCATTTTCATTAAATGAAGTATTTAATAACATTGGAACACCAGTAATTTTATAGAAACTCATAATAAGATTATAAAATTTTAAATTTATTTCTTTACTAACAGATTGAATTCTAGCTGTTCCATCAACATGAGTGACAGCTGGTATAATATTTTTTTTTTGTAATTTGACCTTAGATATAGAGGACATATAAAGGTTGTCAAAACTATCCTCAAACCATTCTCTTTGAAAGTCTTTAATTACAGAAGGCGCAAACGGCCTAAATGACTCTCTAAGTTTTATTTTTCTATTAATAATATTTTTCATGTTAGGATTCCTTGGATCTGCTAATATAGATCTATTACCAAGCGCTCTTGGACCAAATTCCATTTTATTTTGAAACCAACCAACTACTTTAGAATCTGCTATCAGAGAAGAGACTTTATTATTTAATTCATTATTATCGTTTATCAGATCATATTTTAAAATATTTGATTTATTAATTTTTTTTAAAGTTGAATCTATATCCTCTACTGAGTAGTCAACTCCCAAATAAGGAGATTTTAAATTTTTAAATTCAGTATTATATTTGGTTGCAGCAATTAATGCGGCACCAATTGCACCACCATTATCACCTGGCGCAAATGGAATAAAAATATTTTCAAAAAGAGATTTTTCAGAAATTAGATAATTATTTGCTGAAGAATTCAATGCACAACCGCCTGCAAAAACTAGATTTTTTGAAAAATTTTTATTTATAATCTTTTCTAAAATTTTTTTAAAAAAAAATTCATATATTTTTTGAATTGATGATGCAAAATCCATTTTAAATTTCTCAAAATTATCTTTGTCATTGATTTCTTCATCGAATAAAAAATTTAATCTATCAGAATATATTTTATCTATTATAAGACTTTCACCAGTTAAATATTTGAAATTTTTTCTATGATGATTGAAGTAGTCTAAATTAAGTTTAAAAATTTTATTAATATCTTCAATAAATAAATTGTCTTTTATTTTGTCAAAGTAAATAGGACTACCGTATGAAGCTAAACCCATAATCTTATATTCATCACCATAATTATTAAATCCTAAAAATTGTGTCATTGCATGATAAAAAATGCCAAGTGAGTTTGGAAAATATTCCTTTTTAAATACTTTTATTTCATTTTGATTACATTTTGCAAAAGCCATAGTTAAAAAATCTCCTGATCCATCGATAGATAATCCATAGGATTTATTTAGATTTGATGGATAATAAGCAGATGCTATGTGGGATAAATGATGCTCGATATAATGGAATCTAACTTTCGGATTGAGATTAAATTTTTCATATAGAAAATTTTTAGCATTTAATTTTTTTGAAAAACTTTTTGGAAAAAAACTACTTCTAAATTCAAAGTTTTTAAGATGATGTAAAACTTTATTTTTTAAATTACTCAAAGGTTTAGTGTTAAAAGCAATATCAGTAATTTGATCTTCATTAATTTTTGCTATATTTAAGCAGGTTTGAATTGATCTAATAGGAAAACCCGAAAAATGTTTAACTCTATTGATTCTTTCCTCCTCTATTGCGGCAATAAGTTTACCATCAATCATAATGCATGCAGAAGAATCTGCATGGTGTGAATTGAGTCCAAGTATTATTCTCATATAAAATTATATTCTAATTTTTTTCTCAAAATCTGAAAAATTATTTATTTTTTTAAAATCTGTAAAAATGAATTTTTTTCTCATAAATTTAATATCTTTTTTAAATTTTGGATTGATCAAAACTTTCATATTATTAGATAAACATTCTATGGTAAAAAAAGTGTAAATACTTTCTTCAGAATTAATTGTAAACTTTGATCTAGCTTGAAGTCTACTAATAATTTTATTGTTTTTGAACCCATGGTTTTTAACACCTTTAAAGTTTAACTTATCCCCAACGATATTTATCTTAACATTAAAAGATAATAATTTTTTAATAATATCATATTTAAATAAATCAATCTTGTTGTTGTGTTTTCTGTAATAGATTAAAAAATCTATATCTTTTCTTAAAGTTTTCCTTTTAGTATAACTTTTTAGTATAAAATTAAATTTTGCTTTTTTAATTAAATTTTGTGATAAAAATTTTTTTAATAAATCTGTTGAAAATACAATTTCTATATTTCTTTTTGTTAAAAAAAATTCACTAATTTTATAAAATACAGGAAATAATTTATCTCTTATAATAAAATTAATATTTCTTCTTTTTGTATAATTTGCTCCACCTGTAATTGGTCCCAAGATAGTTTTTGGAGGTAGTAACATAAATATTAAAAAATTCCAAAAAGGTAAATAATTCAAATAACAAACATTTTGTTTTTTTTTAAATTTGATCCAACAAAAAAAAATACCTATTAATGGTGATAAATATTTGTGAAAATTTTTTTGTTTGTTTAAGATTATTTTAAATTTCTTTTTAGAATACAATTTTTTAATAAAAAGACGGGCAAGTTTTCCTTCTCCAGTAGAATCTGAATAATCACAAGCCCAAACATATAATTTTTTTTTAGTCAATTTTCAAAAATAAAATTTTTTCATATTTCTTAGTAATGTATCTAGCTTTAAAATAATAAAATAAACTTTCAAATAATCTTTTTGATCTTCTAAAAAATTCAGTTCTAAGTCTCCATAAAAATTCATAATTTCTTAAATAATAAGGAACTTCTTTCTCCTCTCCGGAAGCAATATTTATAGAGGCCCCTATGCAAATAATTTTATATTCCGAATTGTATTTTGCTAAATGATAAGCAAACATTTCTTGTTTAGGAGTTGGCAAAGTAATAAAAGTTAAAGTATTTTTGCCTAAACTAATTTTTTTTCTTATTTTGTTAAAACTTCCAAAGGGTAATTCAATATGTTCAATTTTTTTTTTAAATTTATTTTTGAGATATTCAGAACTTTTTTTTGATAGATTTCCAAGCACAAGTATTTTTTTTATTTTTTTTGGCAAAATAACTTTTTTGACAATTTCTCTACCAGGAATTTTTTTTAAATTAATATGTCTTTTTACCCATATACCGTCAGGCCAATGATACTGATCTTTTCTTAAATAAACATCATTTTTAGAAAGATAACCAAAAAAGGCTAAATTCATACCTGACAAAATAAAATTTTTTTGAAAAGGAATTTGTGAAATTTTAGTAATTATTCTAAATTTATTTCTATTATAATAATCTTCATCAAATAAAAATTTAAATAACTCAAAGTTTTTATTAAATTTATAAAAATTAAAGAAAACTATTTGTTTAAATTTAATTGGTATTCTCATCAGAGTAAAAAATATATTTGATTTAAAATTATTTAATCTGAATGATTTTAAAATTTCAAAAGTAGTGACAAAATAACTTTTTAAATTTTTACCTGATATTCCACCAGTTCTCATTCTAACAATAGTTTTATTTATTTTTTTAAATCTCAATTTATGAATAAATAAAAATCTCAAAAAAATTTCAAAATCTGCAGCTATTTTAAAATTTTCTTTATATAATCCAAATTTATCATAAACATCTTTTTTAATTACTGATGCAGGATGTGGTGGCATTAATCCAAACTTCATATTTCTAATTTTAAAATCCATAGAATCATATTTACGTACAACTTTATAATAATCAAAACTATTAAAGTAAGAAACACTGCCTAAGAAAATAGAAGTGTCTTTGTTTTTTTTTATAATTTCAACTATTTGATGAATAGTTTTGTTTGAATTGTAGATGTCATCTGAATTCAAAATCAAAATATATTTTCCAGTTGCTTTTTTTATTCCATAATTAATTGACCTGTATATACCGTAGTTTTTTTTTATATAAATTTTTTTATTTTTTAAAGAGTACTTTCTTAGAATCTTTAAGGTTTGATCAGTAGATCCACCATCTACAAAAATATGTTCTATATCTTTATAGTTTTGAGAAAGTGTAGAATTCAGTGTATCTCTAATAGTTTCTTGACTATTAAATGTTACTGTGATTATTGTGATTTTCATTATTTTATGATTTGTTTAAAAATACTTTTAATATAATATTAATTTATCATGAAGTCCAAAAAAGCTATCATTACAGGTGTTACTGGTCAAGATGGATCTTATTTATTAGAATTTTTATTAAAAAAAAATTATATTGTTCATGGAATTAAAAGAAAATCGTCATCATTCAATACATCTAGAATAGATCATATATTTGACTCAAAAAAATTTAAAAAAAAATTTTTTCTTCATTATGGAGATTTAACTGATGCAAACTCGACTATGAATTTAATCAACAAAATCAAACCAGATGAAATTTACAACTTTGCTGCTCAAAGTCATGTAGGAGTGAGCTTTAATTTACCTAATTATACCACTCAAGTTAATGCAATAGGTGCGTTAAATATATTAGACGCTATTAAAAATTGTAATTTAGAAAAGAAAACTAAATTTTATCAAGCCTCAACATCTGAACTTTTTGGAGAAATTCAAGAAAAACATCAATCTGAAAAAACAAAATTTTATCCAAAGAGCCCATATGCAACTTCTAAACTTTTTGCTTACTGGATTACAAAAAATTATAGAGAATCTTATAAAATTTTTGCCTCTAATGGAATATTATTTAATCATGAGTCGCCGAGAAGAGGTGAAACTTTTGTAACAAGAAAAATTACAATGGGTATAAGCAAAATTGTTTATGGAATTGAAAAAAGTTTATCACTTGGAAATTTATACTCTTTAAGAGACTGGGGACACGCAAGGGATTATGTTGAAATGTGCTGGAAAGTTTTACAGCATAAAAAACCTGATGATTTTGTTATTGCTACAGAAAAACAATACAATGTAAAATTTTTTGTAGATCAATGTTTTAAATACCTAGATATTAAAATTAAATGGTCTGGAAAGGGAATGAATGAGTACGCAACAATTGTAAATTTTGATTATAATAAATTTCCTAATTTGAAAAAAAATATGAAAGTTATTAAAATAAGCAAGGAATATTTTAGACCAAATGAAGTAAATAATTTAATAGGTAATGCTAATAAAGCAAAACGATTATTAAAGTGGAGACCCAAAATCCATATTCAAGAATTGATTAAAGAAATGATGAATTCTGATTTAAAATTAATAAGAAAGAAAATCTAAAATAACTTTGTTTTGAAATCTAAGATTCTAATAGCTGGTCAAGAGGGGATGGTTGGTAGATCTCTTTATAGATTATTAAAAAAAAAAAAGAAATTTAAAATTTTAAATTGTAAAAGAAAAGATTTAGATTTTACTAATCAATTTTTAGTAAATAGATGGTTTAAAAAAAATAGACCTGACATTGTAATAAATGCTGCAGGTAAAGTAGGTGGAATAATGGATAATAATAATTATCAATCAGATTATATCTATATAAATACAATGATTGGTTTAAATATAATCAACAGTTCTTTAAAGTACGATGTTAAGCAATTAATTAATTTAGGTTCAGCTTGTATTTATCCTAGAAATTCTTCTCAACCTATAAATGAAAAATCTTTACTATCTTCAGCTTTGGAAAAGACTAATGAAGGTTATGCTTTAGCAAAAATATTATCACTTAAATATTGCCAATATCTTAAAATCAAAAAGAAGAAAAATTTTATATCATTGATGCCTGCAAATTTATATGGTGAAGGAGATAATTTTGATCTTCAATCAAGTCACGTATTACCCGCATTAGTCAAGAAATTTGTTATAGCAAAAAAAAAAAATTTGAATAAAGTTGAAATATGGGGGTCCGGGAAAGTGAAAAGAGAATTTTTACATGTTGATGACCTATCTAATTCAATCTTATTTTTGATTAATAAAAAAATTGGTTATGATTATATAAATATTGGTGGTGGTCAGCACTTTTCTATAAAAAAAATTGTAACTCTCTTAAAAAAAATCACAAAATTTCAGGGGGAAATTTTTTATAACAAAAAGTACCCTGAGGGAGTTAAAAAAAGATTATTAAACTCAAAGATTATATATAAATTGGGATGGAGACCAAAAACAAAATTAGAAAAAGGTTTAAAGGATTATTGTAAATATTACGAAACAAAAATATTTCCTAACGAAAATACTTAATTTTTTTTATAGTAAGAAAAATAACTGATAAATAAATAAATATAGTGATCGAGATTATTATTAGGAGATCAATATTAAAATAATTAAGAATAATTGGAAAAAAAATTATTCCCAATATTATTAAAATTGTTTGTTTATAAGAATATTTTCGTGAAAGCAGATGGTGTATGTGAAGTCTATCTGGCGTTAAAGGATTCTTTTTCTTAATTATCCTAATAATGAATAATCTTATTAAGTCTAATCCAGGAATTATCATAAAAATTACGATTTCATCTGCATAAGTAATTATATTAAGATCATAAAGTTTTATAAAAAAATAACTTATCAAAAAAGCTATCATTAGGGTTCCACTGTCACCCAAAAATGTTAAATTTTTAAAATTTAAATATGAAAAAGCTAATAAAGAAATTACTAAAACAGTAATTAAAAAAGAAATTTTTGAATAATTAAAAATACTCATAAATATCAATATTGAATAAAGACTAGATTGTAGATTTATCCCATCAAACATATTAAAGGCATTTAGAAATACCAAAAAACAAAAAAGACTAAAAAATATTCCATATTTTCCCAAGCTAATATTTTTCGCAAAAAAAGATATTTCAATATTTTTAAGAACTAAACTTTCATCGAATTTTAATAGAAAAAAAATAATCAAAGTTAAAATAAGAAATTTTATTGATGGATTTAAATTTATTTTATCATCAACTAAACCTAGAATAAAAATACTTGTTAATGATAAAAAAAATGGAAAAAAAACTATTTCGTTTTGAAAAAATATTTCTTGTAATAAAAAATTCCTATCAACGATAGATAATAGAAAATATAAAAGTAAATTTATAAAAATAATTGATCCACCAGCTAATGGTGTTGGAGATTTATGTAATTTTCGTATACCGTCTGGTTTATCTATTATTAAATGAAAAAATTTATTATTCTTGAAAGTTATAACAAAGAATATGTTTAAGATGATAAAAGAAGTTAGTATAAAAATTTGATTAAACATTTGATTTTTTACTGTCAATTAAGTTTAAAATAGAAAGTAATAAAATTAAATCTAAGCTAAATACCGCATAGGAACTTTCAAGAATTGATCTAGCTAGAATTAATAAAACACCTAAAGAAATTAATCTAGTTTCATATTCTAATTTTTTATTAATAATATTTAAAATTGACTTTAAAAAAGCCATAAAAGAAAAAATTATATAAAAAATTAATCCAATAATCCCTGATGATGTAATAGCATATAATAGACCATTTGATGCTGATTGATTTATTAAAAATCTATCTGCTTGGGCACCATGACCTATAAATGGCGATAAATGAATTTTTTTTGAGAGGTTAATCCAATCATTTGTTCTTCCTGATGAAAAATTATCCTCTCTAACTTTTCTAGTCGGCAAATCAGTTACTTCTAATATTTTAGCGGTCTCAGCTGTTTCTTGAAATACTTCAAAAACATCTTGAAAACTCTCTAATTTTAAAATTTTTTTATTATGAACTACTTGATAATTTATTAAAAATGTAAAGTAAACTAAAGTAAGAGGAATTAACAAATTAAATGTAATTTTTTTTATAATATTTTTTAAATTATTTTGATCCTCATAAATAAAAATAAAAATAATATATACAAACATTAAAACAATTACTGTTCTACTTTGAAAAAGAAAAATATTATAAAAACAGAAAATACGAATAGTTGTAGAAATACTTTTTTTATAACGATTATTAATGCATAAATTTAAGTAATCAAAAAATATGAGAATAAATAAAATTGTTCTAGAAATACCAGTTGCTCTTGGGCTAGCTTTATCAAGAAATAAGGGATCAGATGTAGTAAAAAAACCATAAAATGAAATTTCACCAGTAAATAAAATTTTTAATAGAGGTGGATAAACTAAAAGAAGAATTAATATTAAAAAAAATAATGAGATATATATAAATATTTTCCTTTCATTATTAGATAAGTATAAATTTCCAATATTAATAAGCATAATCAAGTTAAATGAACTAATAACGTAAGATATATTTAATATTGAATTTTGAGTGAAAATTAATCCAGGAATTTGAAAACAAAAGTATAAAAATAAAAAAAACATCAAGATACTCAATTTAAAAGATTTTTTATTAAAATTTTTAAATAAAGAAATATTTAAAAATAACAATATTGGAAAAATAAAATATATTAATGAGTGCCGAATAAAATTTATAATTTCAAAAAAGTTTATTTCAGATAAAGTTTTTTGAATTAGTAAATCCTCAAATTTTGTAGAAATCGATTGCCAACATATTATAAATGATAAGAAAATAAATAATTTTATTAGGTTAAGTTTATTAAATTTAAAGTAATTTTGAATCATAAATTGTCACGATTTTCAATTTTATTCCTAATGATAAATAAAAAACCTAAATTAAAAAAAAATACTAAACTAATCCAATTATTAAAAATACTCCCTGAAGGAATAAGTGGAAGTACATTTAATAACAAACCTAAGTTTATAAAAAAATAACTATTGTCCAAATAATCTTTATTTTTCATTATAAGTATTTTGATTATATTTTTAATCAAAAAGCCAAGAAAAAAAATGGATATTAGAAATCCAAAAATTCCAATTTCAGAAAAGATTTGCAAATATGTGTTATGTGGATGTGTGGAACATACTAACTTATTATTTCTATTAGTCTCAATTTTAATATTTTTTTCTTTTAATTCATGACATTTATGAAAAAAAGTTTTAACGCCTGAGCCAAACCAAATATTATCTTTAACAATTAATAACGCTGTAAAAGAAAGATCTTCATGTTCTTTAGAATAGTATCTTGGAATATCATAATGAACAGGTTCCCAATATTTATCAGCTATTCCTATTTTTTCTAAAAAATTTTTTCCTAATTCATTTGTATATAATTTGTGAATTATATTGGTTTGTTGTAAAGTAACAATTATATATTTATGCTTTAATTTATAATTTAAATTAAAAAGTAAGATCACCGAAAATATTAAAGTTGTAAATAAAAGTATCTTCTTTTTAGAATTAATAATATAAAAAAGACAGAAAATTCCTAATAAAAATAATGCTACTCTTTCTGATGTTTGAAAAATAATAAATCCAATTATTACCAAAAATATAATACTCAAAATTTTAGGGTTGTAATTTTTTAAAAAAATTAGACTTATTAGAAGAGGCAAAAACCTAATTAAATAACTCCCAAGTTTTTTTTCTTCATTAAAAAAACTTGTTAAATACATTAAGTTATTTACATCAGTATCAAAAGGACTATAGGGTTTGAAACCCATTTTTTGATAACCAAGTATATTATAGTTAAAAATAAGCTGTATTAAAGAGTCAATAACTACAAAGCTGAAAGAAAATAATATTATATAATAAAATAAATTATAAATATTTTCATATTTGTTTAAAAGATAAAAAATAATCATTGATAAAAGAAAATATCGAAAATAAAAAAAAGAAGCTAAAAAAGATTGTTCCTTATAATCTGAAAGTATTAAACTTATAAGTATTATTGAAAAAAAAATTAGAAAAAAAAATAATTCTTTTTTAATTTTTTTTATAATATTTAGGTTCTCTTTATTCCAAATTATGAACAAAAAAAGTAACCCAGCTAAAGATGTGAAAAAATCACTAATAAAAATACTTATTGATAAAAATAATGGCACTGAAAAAACTAAGGTCATTAAAATTATATCAAATTTGTTAATTTGATTTAATATTTTTAGTTTATCTCTCATTGTAAAAATCATGTTTTATTAAATGATATATAGCAATTTTACTAATATTTAACATTTTTTATTAATAACTTATTTTTCTATTGTTTTTTATAAAATAGTAGTAATAACAATCAACTTATGAAAAAAATTTTAATTTGTGGTGCTGGGGGTTTTATTGGTGGTCATTTGGCCTCTAAGTTCATTTTAGATAAAAATATAAAACTTGTTTGTGCTGATATTAAACCTGAAGAATTTTGGTTTCAAAGATTTGATAAGGCTGAAAATTATTCTCTTGATCTAAAAGATTTTAATAATGCTCTTAAAGTTTCAAGAGATGTAGATTATATATTTAATTTTGCTTGTAATATGGGTGGTATGGGTTTTATAGAAAATAATAAAGCTGAATGCATGCTTTCAGTCCTTGTGAATACAAACCTTCTTAGGGCTGCAAATATTAACAAATGTAAAAAATATTTTTTTTCCTCAAGTGCGTGTGTTTACAACGCTACAAAACAAAAAGATACTTTTGTCTCTGGTTTAAAAGAAACTGATGCTTACCCAGCTGATCCAGAGGATGGTTATGGATGGGAAAAACTATTTAGTGAAAGAATGTGTAGACATTTTAGCGAAGATTTTGGACTTGAGACACGTGTTGCAAGATATCATAATATTTTTGGACCTTTAGGAACTTTTGATGGTGGAAGAGAAAAAGCACCAGCAGCGATTTGTAGAAAAATAATTATGGCAAAAAAAAACAAAGAAACAAAGATTGATGTATGGGGCGATGGAGAAC
>MDTG01166252.1_pt1 | contig 14355 bp, 10 predicted proteins | sample 811421 | NCBI WGS metagenome assembly MDTG01 (sample SAMN05326645, study PRJNA326480) | marine metagenome | isolation source: seawater | place: Pacific Ocean: South East | collected 2011
CCCCTCGCCGCGCGCAAGCGGCCCCGCGAGCCGGCGCGCGGCCTCGGCCACGGCGCGGTTCGACAGGGTGCCGGCGGCAACGCCGATGGCCTCGATCAGCACGACGCCATTGGCCCGCAGCGTGCCGAGACTGCGGCAGAAGCGGGCGGTCTCGATCCGCCGCAGCAGCCCGCCGATCACCGGCGCCCGCAGCATCCAGCCATCGAGCCGGCGCCGGTTGCGCTCGCCGAGGCCGATGCCCCGGAGCGCCAGCAGCAGGACCAGCAGGCCCGCCGCCAGCAGCCAGCCCCAGCGGCTCACGGTCTCGGAGGCGGCAAAGACGATACGGGTCGAGAGCGGTGGTTCGATGCCGCTTTCCTCGAACATCGGCTGGAACTCGGGCACCACGTAGACCAGCAGCACCACGAGCGAGAGGCCGGTCAGCGCGAGCACCAGCATCGGGTAGGTGAGCGCCGAGCGGACGCTGGCCTTCAGCGCCTCGCGCCGCTCGAGCATGGTGCCGAGCCGGGTGAGCACGTCGACCATGACGCCACCGGACTCGCCGGCGCGGATCATGCCGATGTAGAAGGCGGGAAAGATCGTGGGCCGTGCCTCCATCGCCTGCGCGAGCGGGCTGCCGCCCCGGATCGCCTCGAGCAGCCCGCCGGCAACGCCGCGCAAGGGCCCGTCGTCGAGGATGCGGTCGAGCATCGACAGCGCCCGGTCCACCGGCAGCCCGGCACCGAGCAGGATGGCGAACTCGCGGGTGAACAGCATCAGGTCCTTGTCCGAGACGCGGCGCCGGCGGAACAACCCGCCGAAGAGCGTGCGGCGCGCGGCAGCCTCACGCCCCGGTTGGACCTGCAGCGGCACCATGCCCTGGCCACGCAGCACCCCGATGGCGCCGGCGCGGCTGTCGCTGTCGACCTGGCCCACGACCACCTCGCCGCCCCGCACCAGTGCCTTGTACTGGAACCGCGCCATGGCCTAGCCCTCCCGCGTCGTGCGCATGACTTCCTCGAGGGTCGTCACGCCCTGCACGACCTTGGCGAGACCGTCCTCGAACATGGTGCGCATGCCCTCGGCAACGGCGGCCTGGTGCAGCTCCTGCGCCTCGGCGTGGCGCAGGATCAGGCTGCGGATCGGGTCGGTCATCGGCAGCACCTCGACCAGCATGGTGCGACCGAGGTAGCCCTTGCCGCGACAGGCCTCGCAGCCGCAGGCGCGATAGAGGGTGATGCCGTCGCGACCGGCGTCGGGTGTGTACCGGTCGAGCCCGAACTGCTCGACGATCTCCGGCAGCGCGGTGTAGGGCGCGCGGCAGTGCGGACAGAGCCGGCGCACCAGCCGCTGCGCGGCCAGCCCCTCGAGCGTCGAGGTCAGCAGGTAGTCCTCGACGCCCATTTCGAGAAAGCGGGTGATGGCGCTCGCGGCGTCGTTGGTGTGCAGCGTCGACAGCACGAGGTGGCCGGTCAGCGCCGCCTGCGCCGCGATGCGGGCGGTCTCGGCGTCGCGGATCTCGCCCACCATGATGATGTCCGGATCCTGCCGCAGGATCGAGCGCAGCACCGCGGCGAAGGTCAGCCCGACCGAGGGTTTCACCTGCACCTGGTTCACGCCCTCGAGCTGGTATTCCACCGGGTCCTCGACGGTGACGAGCTTGCGCCCTTCGCTGTTGATCGCACTGAGCGCGGCGTAGAGCGTGGTGGTCTTGCCGCTGCCGGTGGGGCCGGTGACCACGAAGATGCCGTGCGGCGCCGTCAGGATGGTGTCGAGCATGCCGCGCGCCGGCGCCTGAACCCCGAGCGCGTCGAAGTCGAGCGCCACCGCGTCGCGGTCGAGCAGGCGCAGCACCATCGACTCGCCGTGCATGACGGGCAGGGTCGAGACCCGGATGTCGATGGACTTGCCGCGCACCACGGTCTTGATGCGACCGTCCTGCGGCAACCGGTGCTCGGCGATGTCGAGCCGGGCCATGATCTTGAGCCGCGACACCACGGCGGCGCGCTGGCGGTCGGGCAGGCGGGCCTCTTCCTGCAGAACCCCGTCGATACGGTAGCGCACGCGCAGTGTGTGCTCGTGCGGCTCGATGTGGATGTCCGAGGCGCGCGCCTCGACCGCGCGCGCGATCAGCCCGTTCACCAACTGGACCACCGGCGCCTCGCTGGCGAGATCCTTGAGCCGCTCGACGTCGACCTCGGCGGTCTCGGCATCGGGGGCGGTGCCGTTGGCCACATCCTGCGGCGCGGCATAGAGCCGGTCGATGGCGTTCTCGATCAGCGCGGGCTCGGCGACCGCCACGGTCACCGGGCGCCCGGCGGCCAGTTCGAAGGCCTCGATCGCGAACCGGTCGAGCGGGTCGGCCATGGCCACGAGGTAGCCTGCGTCGGTCTCGGCCATCGGCAGCATCCGTCGCGCGCGCAGGAAACGCGCGCTCATGTGCTCGAGCCCCAGCGGATCCGTGGGAAGGTCGGCGACGGAGACCTGTCGCAGCCCGAGCAGGCCGGCAAGTTCCGCCGCGAGGTCGCGCTCCTGCACGAGCCCGAGCCGGGTGAGCACGTCGGGCAGGTTGCGCCCGCCGCTGCGCTCGAGCAGCCGCATCGCGCGGTCGAGACCCGCGCGGTCGAGCTTGCCCGATGCGACGAGCGCCTCGCCGAGCGCCCGCTGCACGTCGTCGATATTGCGGTCCATCGCGGACATGGCCTGCCGATCCCCTTTTGCCAGAGGCGTCTTTCGTCGTGGCTTCTCCGGTTCGTGCCCACCGTCCCGGGCTGCACGTCGCGAAGGCATCGGGCATGCAGCCCGGTGCCAGCCTTGGATAACAATATCTGAATATGGAGGCGTCCGTCTTGATCGTCGTCAATGCCGCAAGCGCGGCAAAGCGATTGGATTCAGGGTATGGGGCAGAGCACGGCGTGCGTCGAACGCGTCCTCCCTGTTCCGAGTGTCACGACGTGTGAAAGAGAGACAAGAGGGGGATCATTCGCGATGAGACAACGATCGCTATTGCTCTGCGGCACGGCAGCCTTGCTGCTCGCCTCGAGCATCCCGGGTCTCGCCGATGACGGCGAGAACACCATCAAGCGGCTGACGGGAACGCGGGTCGACAACCAGTTGACCGTGCAACCCGACGAGGTCTTCGGTTCGGAGATCCCCGAGGCCGAACATGCCTTCACCGACATGCTGCAGTTCTACGTTCCGACGCAGCGCGCAAGCGGGCTCGTGGAGCCGATCGAATACTTCGACGTGGACGGCAACCTCGTGGAAACGCTCGAGACGGCCAAGCCGCTCGTGAACGTGTTCCTCTATGGCCCCGCCGTCGAGGTCGAGGGCACCGCCTTCCTGCACAGCTTCATGGACAGCTTCGCGGCGGTCAGTCTCGATGACGGCGAGACATGGAAGACCACCAACCTGTCGCAGTCGGCGGATCAGACCTCGTTCACGCTGGGAACCTCCAAGCATGGCGGCAACCACGCGGTGAGCGATTCCGTGTTTCTCGAAAGCGCGGAGTGGATCGAGCGCAACAAGAACGTCGGCCGTCTGAACATCGTGGGCGAGGTCGACAACGACGACGGCGTGAAGCGCGTCCAGATCATCAACGCCGATACCGGCGATGACGTCTTCGCCTTCAACGTCCGCAACAACACGACCGAGTTCGATCTGGAACGCGTGGTCCGCGCCGAGAACGCGCCCTGCCGCATCGCGGCGGTGGTGGACGGCGAAGTGAGCGCGCCGGTCCCGGTAAGCTATTCCGAGGAGACGGAGGCACAATGCAGCGGCCTCGACCTGACGGAATACCCCGGTGGCGCCTACAGCATCGCGCAGGCCAGTTCCGGCAACAAGGCCATGGTCGCCTGGACCAGCCGCTACTGCCAGCAGGGGCAGCCGGGCTACTCGATCGCGTGGGACGGCACCGACGAGGGACTCTCGGACGAGCAACTCGCCAAGCGGACCGCGCTGGAAACCCTGCTGGATGTCGATGTGAGCCAGGACCTCTACCTGACGGACCTGTTCGGGGTCGCCGGGTCGCAGGGCTCGATCGACTTCGCCGAGGAGGACTATCCGCAGGCCGGCGAGGTGCCCTTCGGCTGCCTCTGGACCTCGCGCGGGGTGCTTCTGCCCGGTGACGATCCACGAACCGAAGACACCGAAGAGACGCACATGGTCTGGACCAAGCCCGAGCGGCTGACCTCCGGCCGCCGCGATCCCTACCGGGTCGAGGTCCATGCGCTTGAAGGCGCGGGCTTCGTGATGACCTGGCAGGAAGACCCCGACGGGCTGCGTCCCGGACAGGGCGAAGGCCCGGGCGAAGGCTGGAGCGGTGCCGTTGCGCACAGCCAGACCGATGTCTGGTACAGCTTCCTGCCGTGGGAATATGCCAACCTCGTCGAGAACCCCGAAGATCCGGCGGGCACGCCGGTGAACCTTGCCGACCATGACCTGACGGCCACGGGCCGGCCCCAGGCCTACGTGCCCTGGGCCGTGCCGATGCGCCTGACCAACAACAACAAGTGCACGGTCGACAAGTACTGGGATCCCAAGGATCCGCTCGACCCCGAGCTGTTCAGCTACTGCAACTACGCCGTGGCGCAGGACTACGGGCTGCAGAATTTCTGCCAGGACACCGCCAACATCCCGCAGGGACAGAACGACGAACTCGGTCTGATCTGCGTGAACGACGACGGCCTGCCGAACCTCGCCAACACCGCCGCGACCCGGCCGCGCACCTCGCTGCAGGGCTACGACTCGGACGGTGACGGCAAAACCGACAGCGGCTGGGTGATCGTCGCGACGGAGGAATCGAAGGGTCTCGGCCGCTTCGCCTTCTGGCCGGACGGCACGCCCTGCGACGAGGACGCCACCGATGACCCCGATTGCTCGGCCGACATCGGCAAGAACCAGTGGTACTTCAGCTTCGACATGGGGGCACCTGCCACCTCGGATACCGCCGCTCATCCGAACGGGCTCGTGCAGAGCCTCGTCAGCCAGGGCAACCTGCTCAACCAGCCGGAAATCGACTGGCGCACGGGCGAGTTCTACCCGGTGCTGAACACGGTCCAGATGTGGGACTTCGGCGACTACAACTACGATCTCTACAACACCGAGATCGCGCGTCGCTCGAGCCTGCTCGCGCAGGGCATCGCCAAGGGGGTGAACTCCGAAGGCGGCACCGTGGCCATCCCGTCGTGGAAACAGGGCGCGATGCGCCAGGGCGGACCGGCCGACACCATGTTCCGGCGGATCAAGGTCGATGCGCAGACATATGTCGAAGGGCTGGACAACAACCCCTACGCCTTCTCCAACGTGGTCTGTGACCCGGTGGGCGGCGTCGGCGGCTGGATCCTGACGGACGGGTCGAACCCCTACTACCCGGAGGGCATCTGCACGGCTTCCCCGACGAACCTGTCGGCGGCCATTCCCGACACCTGCATCGACACCGCGTCGGATGCGACGATCGACTGCCCGACCGTGGACTTCACCTCCTCGACCTACGGACAGCTCGTGTTCCCGCAGAATGACCCGGCCGGACCGATCCTGCAGGGCTACGCACAGGGCGAAGGCGACACCACCAAGGTGCTCACCTGGCACCAGTGCCCGTCGGACGGCACGCAGATCAGCGGCGACTTCGACGGCGTGACCTGTGACACCGACAATCGCGACGACGTGTTCGCCACGATGAACGACCAGAGCTGGTACAACCCGCTCGACGTGTCCAAGGGCCACCGCGGCTTCCTCGACGGGGATTTCGTGATGTACCTCTACGCGTGGTCGCCGAACTGGCGTCTGAATGCCCGTGGCAACGACCGCTACGACCTTTACGTCCGCCGGTCGTTCGACGGCGGGGACACCTGGACCACGCTGCCCGCGTCGTTCACCGCCAGCAATGGCGCGCTCTACGTGGGTGACGGCACGGTGACCTGCCAGGTCTACCGGTCCGAGGAAAGCCAGGTGTCGCAGTCCGTCGAGCCGATGATCTGTTCCGAGTACGGCGCAGGCGTGGCCGAGGCGGCGCGCAACGTCACCCAGCATCACAACATGCGGATCACCACGCTCGATCCGAGGTATGCGCCCACGGGTGGCCCGCGTCAGGTCAGCATCATCGAGGGTGAATGCGTCAACCTTGAAGACCCGACCATCGACGGCAGCGTGATGACCTGCGTCGATCCGCGGACCGGCGAGAGCGAACTGCGCGACCCGTCCCGCTACTTCATGGTCTTCGAGACCGGCGACAACAGCACCGTCGAAGAGGGCGAAGCCGAACCGCTCGACCTGTTCTACGGACGTGGCGAAAGCTTCGGCGACGACTACACCGTCTGGGCCGAGACCGACACCGCATCCGCCGACGCGACCTTCTGCTACCCGTCGAACCCGCAGGGGGACGACACGGTCTCCGAGGTGGTCGAAGGCAGCGGCTTCTGCAACGAGTTCGATCGCCTGAACTCTGCCGGTGATACCCACTCGAGCGAGGCCGACCTGGAAGCCAAGCAGGACGGCAGCAAGCTCTACGGCGCCTGGTCGCAGTGGGTCTTCGAGGACGACAGCATGGAACACATCGTCGAGTCGGAAGCCATGGCGCGCCGCGTCTGGTGGATCGACGACTACATCTCGTCCGAGAACGCCTGGACGCTGCCGGGAACCAACTCGGCGATGGCCGACAGGCCGGTCAAGTAACCGACGCCGGGCCGGTCGTCAGAACCGGCCCCGCAAAGACCATTAGACGGGTCGCCTTCGGGCGGCCCGTCCTTTTGCGTATCGCCGTGATCCTTGCCGCCGCGCTGGGCGCGGCGCTGTTCGCCGGTCCAGGCGCGAAGGACAGGCCGTCGAACGCTTGTCCGTGCGCAGGGTCCCGTTCTCATGGTCCTTGCAACGTGAACCTCGGCGCTGGGCGACTAGGTTGCGATGCCGTTCCCGTTTCTCGTAGGCATCACGCCAAAGAGCCCCTGCGGGTTCCGGCGTATCGCGACGGGCTCGTGCCCATGGTCTGCCGAAAGGCGGTGGCGAAGGCCGGGGCGCTTTCGTAGCCGGCAAGTCGCGCGGCCTCGGCGACCGTCGCCCCGGTGTCGAGCGCCTCGGCCGCGCGCTCCATCCGCAGCGCCCGCAGGCGGGTCAGCACCGGGGCGCCATGCGCGCGCCGGAAGAGGCGCCGCATGGTGGACTGGCTGACACCGCCCGCCGCCGCGATCTCGGCAAGCGCGGGCAGGGGGCCGGGGCGCGCGGCCAGCGCCTCCATCCTTGCCAGCTTGTCCCGTTCATGCCCCCGCAGACCGGTCTGCCCCGGCGCAAGGCGCGCCATCGCACGGCTGACCAGCCGCATGGCAAAGGCCTCTCGCTCGAAGATTTGCAGTGCGCCGTTCTCTGCGCCGCCCGCGAGCAGCGCCTCGGCGTCCGCGATGTCCTGCGGCAATGCCGGCCAGCGTTCGTCTCGCCGGGGCCCGCCCTGCATGAACGCCTGCCGCGAGATCCCCCGTTCGGCGAGCCAGTCCCATGAGACGAGGACCGTCACCTTGCGCAGGCGCTGGCCATGCTCGAAGCGCCGATGGAACGCCGCCGGCCGGTCGAGCGCGCTGAACACGATCTGCGGAGGCCGCCCCGGTGCGCGGCCGAAGGTCAGCGGCGCGCCGTCCAGCCATGCCGAGACGCTGCCCTCGAGCATCAGGTGCAGCGCGACGTTGGCGGGGCGTATGAGCCGGGTTTCGAAACTCGCTTCGACGAAGGTGTCCTGAAGGTTGATGCAGAGGCCCGACGGCAACGATGTCCCGACGCGCGCGCCGCTCAGCACGACGCGCTCTGGCGGCAGCGTCGTGGCGAAATCCTCGATACCGCTGCGCAGTCCGCGGTCGATGTCTGCAAGCGTGATCCGGTTCATCCGTGCCGGTCCCCGATTTTGGCGTTTCGGAAAAGGTTTCTGACCGGCTCGCGAAGGGGACCCGCTGGCTAGCTCCATCCCTACACCCTAGAAACTGATAGAAACAGTCAGAAAATGAGGGGCAAGGTGATGACATCGCTCAGCCATCCATCCACGCGCGTCGCGCTCCTGCTTACGACCGCGCTGTCGACGCCCGCCGTTGCGCAGGACAGCGTCTATCTCGGCGAGCTGCAGATCGACGGGGCCAGTTACGAAACCGAGGATAGCAACAGCTACACCACCGACCTGATCTCGGTCGGGGAGAAGGCGACGATGGGACCGCGCGAGGTGCCCCAGTCGACCACGGTGATCACGCGCAAGCAGATCGAGGACGGCGGCTATACCGCGCTCGAGGATGCGCTGGCCGACACGCCGGGCATCATGATCCTCAATAACGATACCGGCCGCTCGTCGATCTTCTCGCGCGGCTACGAGTTCGACTATCTCTATTTCGATGGTCTTCCCGCGCCGGTGAGCTCGATCTACGGCACCCAGCCCGACCTTTCCATCGTCGACCACGTCGAGGTGCTCAAGGGACCGGCGGGTCTGTTCATCGGCACCGGTGAGCCGGCGGGCTCGATCAACATGCGGCTCAAGCAGGCCACGGCGACCGAGCTCAAGGGCTACACGACGCTCTCGGCCGATTCCAATGGCCAGGGGCGCGTCGAGGTCGACGTGTCGGACGCGCTGAACGAGGACGGCACCCTGCGCGGCCGCTTCGTCGCCGCCTACGGTGACGGCGAGAGCTTCGTCGACGGGGTCGAGAACGGGGTCCAGAGCTACTACGGCACGCTGGCGTGGGACGTGACGCCCGACACCGAGCTGACGTTTTCGCTGAGCCACATGGAGCGCGACATCGCGCCCTTCAACGGGCTGCCGGCCTATGCCGACAACGACCTGATCTGGACCGATGTCGATGCGACCACCGCGCCCGACTGGAACGACTTCGACAATGAAACCACCGACGCGGTGCTGGCCGCCGAGCATTTCCTTGCGGGCGGCGGCCGGGTGAAGTTCTCGATGCGCCGGTCGTGGCAGGATGCCGACATGCTCTACGGCTACTCGGGCTCCTCGGCTGATGCGGACAACACGATCTCGTCGCTGTCGTGGCTGGCGCGCGAGTTCGATCAGGACAGCCTCGCGCTCGACCTGCACGCCGAGCTGCCGTTCGCCCTGGGTGGCTGGGACGCCACCGCCATCGTCGGTGCCGACTGGCAGAAGGTCGAAAGCACCATGTCGGGCGCGCGTGGCTCGATCTCCGGCAGCTGGGACCTCGACGACTGGAACGCAGGCGCCATCGCAAAGCCCGCCTACAGCTACAGCAGTCGCACCGAGACCGAGACCACCTCGACCGGCCTTTACAGCCAGGTTCGTGTGAAGCCGATCGACGCGCTGACGCTGATCGGCGGGGCCCGGCTGAGCTGGTACGATGGCACCGTGGACACGACCAACCTGTCGACCGGGGCAGTGTCCTCGGAGAGCTACGACGTCGAGGCCAAGGTGACGCCCTTCGCCGGTTTCACCTACGACGTGACCCCCGAGGCCACGGTCTACGGCAGCTATTCCGAGATCTTCATCCCTCAGTCCGAGGTGGACAGCGGCGGCGACCTGCTGGACCCGATCGAGGGGCGGCAGTACGAGCTCGGCGTGAAGGCCCGGCTGGCCTATGGTCTGGACGTGTCCGCGGCGCTCTTCGACCTGCGCGAGGTCAATCGCCCGCTGCAGATCGTCGGCGAGAACTACTACGAGGCGGAAGAAGAGGTCTCTTCTCGCGGGATCGAGCTGGAGGCCGCGGGCGAGGTGATGCCCGGTCTGCACCTCGCGGCGGGCTACACCTACACCGACACCGAGTATCTCAACGGCGCCAACGAGGGCGACGCCTTCTCGACCTACACGCCCGAGCACATGTTCAAGCTCACCGGCAGCTACGACTTCACCGAGGGCGCGCTCGAGGGCTGGAGCTTCGGCGGACGGGTGACGCGGATGTCGGAGTTCTCCTCGCGCGGGGTCGAGGCTCCGGCCTACACCACGGTCGATCTCATGGCGTCGAAGAGCTGGGACAACGGGCTGGTGATGCGCGCCGGTGTCGATAACGTGTTCGACGAGGAATATTATTCCCGCGTCGGCAGCGCGACGGTGTTCAACTTCCGCGGCGAGCCGCGCACCTTCAACGTCTCGCTCACCAAGTCGTTCTGAAGGGCCGGCCGGCTCTTGCCGCCAACGAACCATACCCACATCAGCAGGGAGCGCGGCAGGCCGCGCTCCCTTTTGCGTTTCGTCCCGTTCCACCCGCAGGCAGGGCCGACGGGCGGGCTGGCGAGGTCATTCGCGGCCCTCGGCCGGCAGGAAACGGCGCGCATTCGAGAATGACGCATTTGCCGCCGGGCATCGACGGGTTATCTTGCAGCGCACGCGTCACACTTCCACGAGGCAGCAGCACATGCCACGCACGGTCGCCACATCTCCGACCAAGCCCGCCGAGGGCACGGGCCGTCTCCGGCTCGTCTGGATCGCTTTCGGCTGGGCTGCGCTCGGGCTCGGCGTGGTGGGCATCGTGCTGCCGCTGCTGCCAACCACGCCGCTCGTGCTGCTTGCCGCCGCCTGTTTCGGGCGGGGCAGCCCGCGACTGCGGACCTGGCTGATCGAGCACCCAAGGCTGGGTCCGTCGATCCATGACTGGGAACGGCATCGCGCCATTCCGCGCCGGGCCAAGCGCGCCGCGATCATCGCCATGGCGGGCTGCATCGCACTGTCGATCGGGCTGGGGCTCTCGACGCTCGCCATCTCGATCCAGGCGGTCTGCCTGTCGGGCGCGGCGCTCTTCATCCTGACCCGGCCCGAACCGCCGACGCGCAACCGCTCCTGACCGACTTTGCCCGGCCTAGGCAGGCCATCCGCATCGACAAAACAAAAACGGGGAGGCCGAAGCCTCCCCGTTCGCGTCTCGTGATGTGATCCGGCTCAGCCGCCGAAGTCGTCAAGCATGATGTCTTCCCGGTCGACGCCGAGATCGAGCAGCATGTTGATGACCGACTGGTTCATGATCGGCGGACCGCACATGTAGAACTCGCAGTCCTCGGGGTTCGGGTGATCCTTGAGGTATTCCTCGTAGAGCACGTTGTGGATGAAGCCGGTGTAGCCCTTCCAGTCGTCCTCGGGCAGGGCGTCGGACAGCGCGACGTGCCATTCGAAGTTCGGGAATTCCTCGGCCAGCTGGTCGAAATCCTCGACGAAGAACATCTCGCGCTTCGAGCGGGCGCCGTACCAGAAGGTGATCTTGCGGTCGCGGTTCTCGAGGCGCTTGAGCTGGTCGAAGATGTGCGAGCGCATCGGTGCCATGCCGGCACCGCCGCCGATGAAAACCATTTCCTTGTTCGTGTCGCGGGCGAAGAATTCGCCGAACGGGCCGGAAATGGTGACCTTGTCGCCGGGCTTGAGGTTGAAGATGTAGGACGACATCTGCCCCGGCGGGATGCCGGTGGTGCCCGGCGGCGGCGAGGCGACGCGGACGTTGAGCATGATGAGCCCCTTTTCGTCGGGGTAGTTCGCCATGGAATAGGCGCGCTCGATCGGCTCGTCGACGGTGGACTCGTACTGCCACAGATTGAACTTGTCCCAATCCGGGCGGTATTCTTCCTCGATGTCGAAGTCCTTGTAGGACAGCTTGTGCGCGGGCGCCTCGATCTGGATGTAGCCACCGGCGCGGAAGTTCACGTCCTCGCCCTCGGGCAGCTCCAGCACGAGGTTCTTGATGAAGGTCGCGACGTTCTCGTTGGAACGCACGGTGCATTCCCACTTCTTGACGCCGAAGACCTCTTCGGGGACCTCGATCTTCATGTCCTGCTTGACCGCAACCTGGCAGGACAGGCGGTCGCCGCAGGCGGCTTCGCGCTTGGTGATGTGGCTCTCCTCGGTGGGCAGGATCGACCCGCCTCCCTCGAAGATGCGCACCCGGCATTGTGCGCAGGTGCCGCCGCCGCCGCAGGCGGAGGGCACGAAGAGCTTCTGTGCCGCCAGCGTCTGCAGCAGCTTGCCGCCCGCCGGGACCGAGATGGTCTTTTCGTCGTTGATGGTGATGTTGACGTTGCCCGAGGACACCAGCTTGGACCGGGCGGCGATGATGATGGTCACCAGCGCCAGCACGATCAGGGTGAAAAGGACGACGCCAAGGCTGAACGTTAGCATTTCCTGACTGTCTCCCGCCTCAGAGTTTCACGCCGCTGAAGGACATGAAGGCCATCGCCATCAGACCCGCGGTGATGAAGGTGATGCCGAGACCCTGCAGCCCGTCGGGGATGTCGGAGTACTTCAGCTTCTCGCGCACGCCGGCCATGGCGGTGATCGCCAGCGCCCAGCCAAAGCCCGAGGACAGGCCGTAGGTCATTGCCTCGGGGAAGTCGTAGGCGCGTTCGACCATGAACAGCGAGCCACCGAGGATGGCGCAGTTCACCGTGATGAGCGGCAGGTAGACACCCAGCGCGTTGTAGAGCGGCGGGAAATACTTATCGAGCACCATCTCGAGGATCTGCACCAGCGCGGCGATCACCCCGATATAAGAGATCAGGCCGAGGAAGGTCAGGTCCACGTCCGGGAAGCCGGCCCAGGCCAGCGCGCCGGGGGCAAGAAAGTAGTTCAGGATGAGGTTGTTCGCCGGCACCGTGATCGCCTGCACGACCATCACCGAGATGCCGAGCCCGATCGCGGTGGCGATCTTCTTCGACACGGCCAGGAAGGTGCACATGCCGAGGAAGAACGACAGCGCGAGGTTCTCGACGAAAACCGCCTTTACGGCGAGGGAAACGAGCCCTTCCATCAGTGTGCCTCCACCGTCTGGATCTTGTATTCACGCTCTTCGTTCTGCGCCGGCTTCCAGGTGCGGACCGCCCAGATCAGCAGGCCGATCACGAAGAAGGCCGAGGGCGGCAGCAGCAGCAGACCGTTGGGCACGTACCAGCCGCCGTTGTTGACCGTCGGCAGGATGGTGATGCCGAAGAGCGACCCCGAGCCCAGAAGCTCGCGGATGACGCCCACGGTCATCAGGATGAGCCCGTAGCCGAGCCCGTTGCCGACGCCATCGATGAAGCTGTCCACCGGCGGGTTCTTCATGGCGAAGGCCTCGGCACGGCCCATCACGATGCAGTTCGTGATGATCAGGCCGACGAAGACCGACAGCGTCTTGGAGATCTCGTAGGCGAAGGCCTTGAGCAGCTGGTCGACCACGATGACGAGGCTCGCGATGATGACCATCTGCACGATGATCCGGATCGAGCCGGGGATCTGGTTGCGCAGCGCCGAGATGAACATCGACGAGAAGCCCGTCACCAGCGTCACCGCGATGGCCATGACGAAGGCCACCTTGAGCGACGAGGTCACCGCGAGCGCCGAGCAGATGCCCAGCACCTGCAGCGTGATCGGGTTGTTGTCGATCAGCGGATCGACAAGTTGCGATTGGCGTTTGTGGGCCATCAGATCTCTCCTGCCTTAAGCCGCTCGAGGAAGGGCTCGTAGCCCTGCTCGCCCATCCAGAAGCGGACAAGGTTGTCGACACCGCGCGAGGTCAGGGTCGCCCCGGCCAGCGCGTCGATGTAATACTCACGCCCCGCCGCGGGGGGCTGCTTGGCCACGGTGATCTGCAGCACGCCGTCTTCGTCGCGCAGCTTCTTGCCGTTCCAGAGCGCCTTCCAGCGGGGGTTGTCGACCTCGGCGCCAAGGCCGGGGGTCTCGCCCTGCTGGTAGAACTGCAGGCCGAAGATGTCGTTGCCGTTCTCTTCCAGCGCGATGAAGCCGTAGAGCGTCGACCACAGGCCGTAGCCCTCGATCGGCAGCACCACCTTGTCGATCTCTCCGGCGTCGTCGCGCAGGATGTAGATCATCTGGAAATACTGCTGCTGACCGCCGAGCCCCGCCGGGTCCTCGTCGAGGGCCCGCACGATGGCCGGGTCGCTCGAGGTGGCGAGCTCGTCGAAGGTCTCGATATCGTAGTCCTCGGTGAACTCGCCGCTCGACAGGTCGAGCACATGCGGCTCGAAGGCCTCGAAGGCCTCGGCGACCGGCACGTTCGGATCGTAGACGCCGGCGACCTCGAGGATGTTCATGCGCTTGTCGCGTTGGCTGTTCGCTTCCTGGATGGGGCGCAGCGCCACGGCCGCGGCCGACACGATCATCGAGGCGACGAGGCAGAGCGCCACGGCCACGAAGACGGTCTTGCCGACGTTGTCCGGCGGCGTGTCGAGGAAGCGACGGAGAAGTCCCTTGTTCTGGGTGGTCTCAGGCATTGCGCTTGGCCCTCCGCTTGATGTTGGCCTGAACGACGAAGTAGTCGATCAGCGGCGCAAAGACGTTGCCGAACAGGATGGCGAGCATCATGCCTTCCGGGAAGGCCGGGTTGATGACGCGGATCATCACCACCATGAAGCCGATGAGCGCGCCGTAGATGTAGCGGCCGGCGTTGGTGTGGCTCGCCGAGACGG
>MDTG01297101.1_pt1 | contig 14355 bp, 11 predicted proteins | sample 811421 | NCBI WGS metagenome assembly MDTG01 (sample SAMN05326645, study PRJNA326480) | marine metagenome | isolation source: seawater | place: Pacific Ocean: South East | collected 2011
AGAAAATATGATTAAAAATAGAATTTGTATAGTTGATTACAGTATGGGCAATCTTATGAGTGTAAAACGCAGTTTTGAAGCTTTAGGCTTTGAAACAATGACCTCATCAGATCCTAATCAAATAAAGAATTCAAGTGTATTAATTTTACCAGGTGTTGGAGCTTTTAAAAAAGCAATGTTCGAACTAAAAAGTAGAAATCTTATTAATCCCATTAAAAAATCTGTTGAAAATGGAACTAAAATTCTTGGCATATGTTTAGGTATGCAACTTTTGTTTGAGAAAAGTTATGAGTTTGGAATAACTGATGGTTTAGGACTTATACCGGGAGAAGTGATACCTATTCCTAAAAAATCAAATTATAATGAAATGATAAAAATTCCTCATATTGGTTGGAATTCAATTAAGCTACATGAAACAGGAAATAAAATTAACAACCTCTTATTTAAAAGTATTAAATCTGATAGTGAATTTTATTTCATTCATTCATATATGGTTGAACCATCAAAGTACACTGCTGCATCATGCACATACGAGGGTATACCAATATCAGCCCTTGTTACAAATGATAATGTTATTGGATGTCAGTTTCATCCTGAAAAAAGCGGTCATTTAGGATTAAAAGTCATTCAAAACTTTTTAGACATTTGCTTTTCTAATTAAACTTTGACTTTAATGACAAAAACGTTAATAAATGATGTAATAAAAATCGGAAATCATAAAATTGGTTCTAACTATCCAACATTCATCATTGCTGAAATAGGAGTAAATCATAATGGCCAATTGTCTATTGCAAAAGAATTAATAAAAAAAGCAAAATTTAGTGGGGCTGATTGTGTAAAGTTTCAAACTTTCAAAGCTGAACGTATCGCCACAAAAGAGACACCAAAGGCATCTTATCAATTAGACTCTACTGATCCAAACGAATCTCAGCTAGATATGCTCAGAAGTCTTGAATTACCTAAATCATATTACACTGAAATCATTAAGTGTTGTGAAGATAATGATATTACGTTTCTTTCTACTCCATATAGTGAGGAAGATGTTGACTTTCTTGATGATTTAAATGTTAAAGCTTACAAGCTTGCATCAATATCATCTGCAGAGCCAGATTTTGCTAAATATGTAGCAAATAAACAAAAGCCTTTAATTTTATCAACTGGAATGTCAAATATGGATGAATTAAGGGAGACATTAAAAGAAATTAAAAGTACAGAAAATAGTGATATTGTTCTGCTTCAATGTACTACTAATTACCCCTCTAGACATGAAGATTCTAACTTACTTTGTATTAAATCCTTAAGAAATGAATTTGAATATCAGGTTGGATATTCTGATCATACAACAGATGATATTGCATGTATTATGTCTATTGCTATGGGAGCAACAGTTATTGAAAAACATTTAACTCTTGATAGGAATCTTCAAGGTCCAGATCACTCATCATCATATGAACCTAATTTATTTAAACAATTAGTAAACAATATTAGAAATGCTGAAAAATCCATGGGCTCGGGTATAAAAGAACCTAGTACAATTGAAATTCAAAATTCTAAACAAATGCGACGAAGTATTGTTGCAAAGACACACATTAACGCAGGAATAAAAATTGATAAGAGTATGCTAGCTTTGAAGAGACCAGCAAATGGGATCTCGCCCTTATTAATGAGTAAAGTACTAAAAAAAACTTCGCGAGTTAACATTAAAAAAGATCAAGTTATAAATTGGATCGATCTAAAATAAATTTAATTAATATGTTATATATATCATCAGCATGTATTAAATCAAACAACATAGTTAATTCTGTAAAAGAAATAGCAAAATATGGATATAAAAATATTGAACTTTCTGGTGGAACAAAATATCTAGTTGGTTACGAAAAAGAATTACTAAGGTTGAAAGAAAGTCTACATTTAAATTATCAAATACATAATTACTTTCCTCCTCCAAAAAGTCCATTTATGCTAAATTTATGCTCTAATAATGAATTAATAATTGACAAGAGTTTAGATCTATGCAGCGAAGCATTAAGAATATCAAAAATATTTAAAGGTACTCATTATGGTATTCATGCTGGATTTTTAATTGATTTTAGCTACAAAGAGGCTGGAAAAAGGATTAAAAAACGAAAATTATTAGATAAATATGTTGCTATAAAAAATTTTAAGGAATCTTGGGCTAAATTAAAAGAAAGAGCAAATGGAACAAAATTATACCTAGAGAATAATGTAGTTTCAAGAACCAACTTTAAGACATACGGTACTAATCCATTTTTGCTAACTAATTATGAGGATTATATTGAACTTAAACGTCATCTTGATTTTAACCTCCTATTGGATGTTGCACACCTTAAAGTTAGTGCTAACACGCTAGGTCTTAACTTCAAAGAACAACTTTTTAAACTACTACCATTTACAGATTATGTTCATTTAAGTGATAATAATAGTCTTAGTGATCAGAACAAAGGTCTAAAAGAAAACTCAGAATTAATACGTTATCTTAAGGAATTTCCTTTTAAGAAAAAAACAACGTTCACTTTTGAAATATATAGCGGTATAAACCAAGTTGCGAATAGTATAGATATATTTAAAAAGAACTTAAAGTTTATTTAACATGAAGAACTTAAAAAAAATTCCAATCTCTAATATTAAATTAAAAAAAACAGATATAAATTACCTTAAAGAGTGTATTGAATCGGGCTGGGTTTCATCTCAGGGAAAATTTGTCAATAAATTTGAAAAGATGTTTGCAAAATTTTGTGGAACAAAGTTTGCAATTTCGACATCTAATGGTACATCAGCACTTCATCTTGCCTTATTAGCGTTAGGCATTAAGCCTGGAGATGAAGTAATTGTACCTTCTTTTACATTCATATCAACAGCAAATGCAGTGAAATACACAGGGGCTAAGCCGGTATTTATTGATAGTGATCCAGAATCTTGGAATATTAGTCCCTCCTCTATAGAAGCTGCAATAAATACTAAAACTAAAGCTATAATCATTGTTCATATCTATGGGCACCCTGCGGATATGGAAACTATTTTAAAAGTTAGCCAAAAATATAGAATACCTATAGTTGAAGATGCAGCTGAAGCACATGGTGCAGAATATGATGGAAAAACAGTAGGAAGTTTTGGAGAGTTAGCTACTTTTAGCTTTTATGGCAATAAAATAATTACTACGGGAGAGGGCGGTATCATTACGACTAACAGTAAAATGCATATGGAGAAAATTACTCAACTTAGAGACCACGGAATGTCTCGGACAAGAAAATATTGGCATACAAAGCTAGGTTATAATTACAGATTAACCAATATCCAAGCTGCATTAGGTGTTTCACAAATGGAACGAGTCGACGATATAATTAAAAAGAAGATAGAAATTGCTAGTCTTTACGAGAAAAATCTTAAAGATATCGCAGGCATTCAATTACCTCCAAATCAAAAAAATGTAAAAAATGTATTTTGGCTTTATAATATTACCATCACAAAAGATTTTCCTATTAGTAAAGACCAACTTATACATGAACTTAAACAAAATGGTATAGATACTAGACCACTTTTTCCTCCTCTTCATACGCAACCAATTTACAGTACAGGACAAAAGTTGCCTGTTTGTGAGCAACTTTATCAGAATGGTTTTAGTCTCCCTTCTTATACAAGTTTAAAAGATAGTGATATTTTGAAAATAACTACGATTATTAAAAATATTAGTAATCATAGAAGGACATAATAATGAAAAAGGCACTTATAACAGGAATTACGGGACAGGATGGATCTTTCCTAGCGGAATTACTTCTAGAAAAGGGTTATGAAGTTCACGGTTTGAGAAGACCCTCTGCAATCTCGAATTTGAGAAATATTGTACATTTGATACGAGAACCGTATAATAAAAAATTCTTTTTACATTATGGTGACCTCACTGATTCCAGTAACTTAAAAAGCGTTATAGAAAACATTAAGCCAGATGAAATTTATAATTTAGGAGCTCAGTCTCATGTTCATGTTTCATTTCAAGTTCCTGAATACACCGCAGAAGTGAACTCCCTAGGATTGATCAAAATTTTAGAAACAATAAAAACCGAAAATAAAAATATAAAATTTTATCAAGCATCTACTAGCGAACTATATGGTCAAGTTTTAGCTTCTCCGCAAAATGAGGAAACGCCATTTAACCCAGTTTCTCCCTATGCAATATCTAAATTATACTCTTATTTTATCGTAAAAAACTATAGGGACGCTTATAATTTGTTTTCTACAAATGGTATTTTATTTAATCATGAGTCTGAAAGGAGAGGCTTATCATTCGTTACAAGGAAAATAACTACTGCAGTTTCAGACATTTACCATAAAAGAGAGAAAAGGTTATTTTTAGGTAATTTAGATTCTGAGCGAGACTGGGGCTATGCTAAAGAATATGTAGAAGCTATGTGGCTAATGCTACAACATGAAGATCCGGAAGACTTTGTAATAGCTAGTGGACAAAAGTACTCTGTTAGAGAATTTGTAACTAAGAGTTTTAAAGTAATTGATATTGATATAATCTGGGAGGGTCGCGAAATAAATGAAAAAGGCATTAATAAAAAAACAGGAGAAATCTTAGTTGAAATAGATCCCTATTATTTTAGACCTGTTGAAGTAGATCACCTTCTTGGAGATTGTAAAAAAGCTGAAAAGTTACTGGGTTGGAAACCAAAAACCTCTATTGATCAACTAGTCGAAATTATGGTCGAACATGATCTAAAAAATCATACTTTATTGTGATTAATAATAAAACTATATTGGCGATAATACCCTCCAGATCAGGTAGCAAAGGGATTAAAAATAAAAATATTAAAAAGCTTAATGGAATTCCTTTATTATCTCGTACTATCAGAGAAGTAAAAGAATCATTATTCATTGATGAAGTAGTTGTTTCTACAGATTCAAATAAGATTGCTTCGCTAGCCATTTCTGAAAACATTAATGTTCCATTTATACGTCCAAAGGCCATCTCTAAGGATAATTCTACTTCCCAAGATGTTATATTGCACACATTAAAATGGTTTAAGAGCAATAAAAATACTTTCGATCTTTTCATCTACTTACAACCGACCTCGCCTTTCAGAACAAGATTTCATATTGATGAAAGTCTAAAATTATTTGTTGAAAACAATGATGCCGACAGTTTGGTTTCTGTTAAAGCAGTAAGCGAACATCCATTATGGATGAAAACCATCAGAAAATCTGGATTAATATCAAATTACATCAACTCTGAAAAAGTAGCATCTAGTAGACAAGGTTTACCTGAGGTATTTTTATTAAATGGAGCAATATACATCTCGAATTGTAAATCCTTTATGAGGTACAAATCATTTTATGAAAGAAACTGTTTGTCTTACATAATGGATAACCATTCTAGCCTAGATATAGACACACACGAAGATTGGAAATATGCTGAATACCTCGAACTGAATTCGAGCGATAATTAGAAAGCTTTCAATTGTCTGATCTAGTTATCTTAATCCAAGATCCTATCAGTGATAGAGATTATGAGCGATTTGGAATTTCCTTTTTAAAAAAAAAATTTAATTTGTCCATCTTGGATCACACTTTATTATTTAGGCCTCACAGAGCAAAGAATCAATACGATCAATTCAAGTTCAAAAATGAAAACATTAAGGTAATTAAATCAAAAAACCAATCAAAAAGGGCTATTAATAGCCTAAAAAGAGGCACAATTGTCATATCTTATTTAAATCTAAACCGATTATATAAGCAAGACTATATTTTTAGAATACTCGATAAAAATGGAATAAAATATGGTGCAGTGATTTGTGGGTCAGTTCCTTTATTAAACGTAAATTTTACTATTATTGAAAGGTTGCATAATTTTATTTCTTCAAAAAATCTTTTTCAAAAGTTAATTGAAAAAATATTAGATATCCTTATCTCCAAAAAACTGAATTATAATTTTTTCTTAGTAGGTGGAGAGGTATATAAAACACATCATCCAAACCTAATGAAGAAGAATATTAATATCATAAAAGCACACTCTTTTGACTACGACAAATATTTGACTTTTGAAAAGTTAAACATAAATACAACCAAAGATAACTATGCAGTTTTTTTAGATCAATTTATTCCCCACCATCCCGACTTTTATAAAACTATATATTGCGAACGTAAACTTTATTATAAAAGTATAAACGCTTTCTTTGAGCAATTTGAAAGAGTACACAATTTAAGAGTCATTATAGGTGCTCATCCTAGAGCAGATTATCATAATTATAATCCCTATGAAGGGAGAGAACTAGTTTTTTCAAGAACAATAGAACTCGTTAAAAATTCGGCAGCTGTTTTAGCGCATGCTAGTACTGCCATAAATTTTGCTGTTTTATATAAAAAGAAAGTTATTTTATTAAGTCATCCCAATTATCATAAACTTTTTAAAAGTGAAATTATGAGTTTTTCAAAAGCTTTAAAAACAAGTGTGGTAGATCTATCTAAAAAGAATTTTAAAAAATTAGAATTAAAAGTTGAAAAAGAGGACTATTTAAATTATGTACAGAAATACATAAAGGAAAAGGATTCCCCAGAAAATTCAATATGGGAAATTTTTTGCAACTACTTTGAAAAGACATGATGCTTAAGCTTACCTAGACCATAATATTACACACCGATGATTAACCCTATTTGTCCTCTTTTTTGATTTCAACCTTTTATAAAAATGTTTGGTATGTACTTATATATACCATGTTTTATTTCTTTTATCTTAGCTTTATCCTCTTTTTTAAAACTAAAAGTAAATTCTAACAAAAATATAAAAACCAGTCCTATTGAAATCCCTAAAATTAAAGAGATAGCTGCTATTCTTCTTCTATTTGGTTTACTTGGGGACACTGGAAGTTCAGGTTCATCAATAATTATCAAATATTTTTCATCTTTAAGTTCCTCTATTTTTGTAGTTTCTAATTGTTGTTTTAACGTTGTATAAACGCCAATCAAAACTGTAACTTCTCTAGAAAGCCTTTCTTGTTCTAATAGTAATGCTGGGGAATTTTGTATCCTCCTATTTCTGCTACGAAAATTTTTTAGAGCCTCCTCAGCTGCAGATAAGTCTTTCTCTGTTTCAATTATTCTTTCTTGAATGAAATTTTTAGCTTTGGTAGATTTTAATTGCTGATTTTTTTTTTGCGAATTCTCAAGTTTTTGAATTAATCTCTCATTTATATTCTTAGCTAATTTAGGTTCTGAAGCCTCAATTGCTAGAGTGTAAATTGAAGTTTTGAAACTCTCAGATATATCTATCATACCTTTTAACTTATCGATTACAATTTTATTTAAAATCTCTTGCTCTAAGCCAGAATCATCAAGGCCTTTAGGGATAATTATGTCATATAAGGTCTTACTTTCCCCTTTTATGTTAGAATCAAACTTTTCTTTTAAAAGGAGTCTTAATAGTTTATTGCTTTTAACAATATCTGTGTACATCCATCTTTCTTGTGTTGAACCAAGATTAACGCCGAGTCTAGAAACAATGTTGTTGGAAGGGAATTGTGCGCTAGCAGATGACATAAATTTAGAAGATGAGACAAATACAGGTTCTAGAAAAAAAATGTAAAATATGGCTAAAATTATTGAACTTATTATGGTGATTAATAAGATCTTTATTCTTTTTATTACTATTAAAATAAAGTCTAATAGTGAAAACTGACTATCTACTTTTGATCTTTCCATTAATTTTTCTAAATCTTTAAGTTTAAACTTTTTATTGATTTGTATTATTTAATAAGGCCGCCGATATTTTATAAAAAGCTAGTAATTGAATTACAGATTTTTTAAGTCCTTGCTAGGATAATTACAGAAATTACTTGAACAAAGTTTGCTACAACACTTGTTAAATCTTTCAAAAAATCTGTTTTATTAATTTCTTCAGAAGAATCAATACCGACATTTAATACTGAACCATCAAAAAGCTTATGATTACCAAAATACTTTTTATATTTTAAAGATTTACCATTAATATGATTTACATAAATATTACCCTTGTCCGCCTTTTCATTAAATCCCCCTGCATTTTCTATTGCTTCTTTTATTCGAATGTTGTTTGTGAATTTATACACTCCCGGAGAATTGACAGCTCCTATTATCTCAAATGACTCAGTGAAACCAATAATTTGAATTTCATCCCCGCTTCTAAGTTTTAGATTATCTTTGGACTTACCACGTTTTTTTAAAATATCAGCAATATCTATTTTAATTACTTTGCCGTTACGAATAAATTTTGATCCCATTGAATTAGCATTAATGTCTAATCCTCCCGCTCTTTCTATTAAAGTATATATTGTCTCATCGTTGTCCTTAAGTATATACTTACCAGGATATTTAATCTCTCCAGTAACATTTACAAATTCATAATCATCAATATTTTCATGTTTTCTTATGATAATTAAATCAAATGGCTCAAGTTGAATTTCACTATTCTTCTGAATTTTGCTTCTTAATTGATCATCGAGTTTCCCTTTACCCGAGAGAATGTGATTATTAAATAATTCAAATTTAATTAACTTAGTACTTTTCTTTTCTTTTAAATTATTTTTACGAGCAATTTCAACAATGTATTTAGGAAAATTTTCTGGAACACCGCCAGCCTCAAGGATGAGATCATTAATATTCATTCCAATTTTATAATTATAGACCCCAGCTTGTTTTATGATACCTTCAACAGTTATTTTTTCAGTTAAATCAAAGTTAGTCTTCGGATAAACACGAATTACATCTTCAGGTCGTAAGTTTAAATTCATTTTACTTCTTTTATTTTTAATTAATTCTCCTAAATTAAAAGTATAAATATTTTGATTTTCATACTCCTCATCATATCGAATCAAATCTGCTCTATCTAAGTGCGTTTTTACTTTATGGCTGGGATCATTTAATCCACCTGCCTTAAAAATCAAATCATAAATAGTCATGTTATTCTTATATAATTCGTAACGGCCTGGTGATTTAACAAATCCCTCAATATATACATACTGAATGTTACCCTCAATTTCATCTAAACCATATATATATACTTGATCACGGGGTTGTAAAGGCAGATCTGATAATTCTTTTTCATCTAATACAAATTCTAAATTAAATGGGATAATTTTTTTATTATTTTGATTATCCATTCGAATTAATTCAGCTCTTTTTAAATAGACACCTTTTTTAAATTCAGGGTCATTAAATCCTCCTGCACTAAAGAGTAAATCATATAGAGTCATATTACTTCTCAGCTTATAAGTTCCCGGCTTTTTTACATAACCATCAATATTTATAAATGTATTAGGAACCATCTCTTTGGTACTGTACACTTGAATAAAATCAGAATCTTTCAAAGCGATGTCTTCTTCAAGGTCACCATCTAATATTTTTTTTAAATCCAACTTTATTAGTTCTTCAGTAAGATCATTTTTAATTCTTATTACATCCACTCGATCTAAAAATGCATCCCCAAGCAATCCAGATTTATCTATTAATTGGCTTAAGGTTAACGAATCTCCAATATCATATCTCCCCGGACGAATAATACCCCCATAAATTTGAACTACGTTTTGTCTACTATTGAGAACAGAAAAAATTTCAATTTTATCTTGATCGTTTAAAATAAACTTTTCCTTTGTTTGTAAATATTCATTAAGATCCACATCAATAAACATTCTATCCATACCAATTTCCTTTCTTTTGTCAAAGGGTGTAATTCTATCAATTTGAGCTCGGTCTAGGTAGGCTGTAGTTTTTAATCCTCCTGATATATTAATTAAATCAACTAACGTTTCATTATCCTTAATTTCATATATTCCAGGACTGTTTATTTCACCAGAGATTGTAACAGTTTTTAATCTTTTCGGTATGTATATAACATCATCTAGTTGCAATTTGTAATCTTTTAATTTTCTTCCTGTTAATAAAAAATCATAAAAGTCAATTGATGTGACTTTTTCTCCATTTCTAATTAATTGAATATCTCTTAGAGAACCTAAAATTGACGGTCCATTAAAATAGTACAAAGATGAAAATAAAGTCGTATTTGGATTGACGGTGTAGATTCCTGGCTGTGGTATATGTCCTAAGACCTGAATCCTCAAAGGTCTAAGGTTTCCTAAACTGATATCAAGAAAAGTTGTAGCATTTCTATCTAATGGATTCAAACTTTCATAAAATTGAGATAATACTCTAAAAAGTTTTGACTCTAACAAATTTAAATTTAGACCATTTACAAATACCTGACCTATTTCTGGAATGAAAATAAAACCTTCCCTATCAACTTTAAATACTTGTCTAAATTGCGTCTCACCCCATAACATAATTATGACCTCATCATTAGGGCCAATAAGGTATTTGGGATCAACAACTCCAACATTTGAGGATTGAAATAATTTTGGGTCTTGTTTAAAGATATCGTATCCAAAATATTCATAGCCCATTCTAATTTGGTTTTGATATTTTTCTTGTGTGTTTGAATTGGAAACATCAGAGTCGGGATTATCTAATTCTTGTTCCATTAGTAAATTTGAATCTTTTATTTGACTATCTAAATTCTTGAAAGTTTCATCAGTTTTTGGTACTGCTGAATTATCAATGGGTGTAAAATTATCTTGATTATCAACTCTTTTTTCTTTTTCAATAGCTGTTTCAATTTGTTCATCTGAATATCCTTTTGATTTTGCAATAGACTTTACCTGATCAACGGATAGATTTTTTTCCTTTATAATCTTTTTAGCTTGTTGTATTTCAAAGTTAGTTTGCGAATAAGCAATACTTAAAAAGGCAGTTATTAAAATATAAAGAGGTGTTTTATTTATTTTTGTCATTTATTAAATATACTTTACCCTAGGTGAGCACTAGGATTGTCATTAAAAAATTCCCCTTCAACACTATTGTAACTGTACATAACAATCCATGAAGAAATTTGATCCACTGTTCCAGAAAATTCGATCTTACCCGAGGCTAGCTCTCTTCCAATATCATCATCTTTATATATACATATTATGACGCTAGAATAACTTTTATGATTATCCTTAATTTTTTGGCACAAGGACCTAAGAATTTCTTTATCCAATGAAGAACTACTTATAGTGACATAAATTTTTCCTAATTGAAAGGTGCCTGAATGCTCCTCCGTGCGAATAATTTTATAATCTGGAAGGGGATTTTTCTTTTTGCCAATTATTTTTTTCTTCGCTTCTGCATCACTGGAACTTTCACTTTTTATTTCTGGTAAAATTTTTAGGAGATTCTTTTTTTCAGTATTTAGATTCGTTTTACTTTCTATGGCCCTTACATCAAATTCCCTTTGAACTACTTTGTTTGAATCGTTTGAATCAGATATGACAAAGATGTAAAGCATAAAAGTACATGCAGCTCCTAGGAAAAATAATTTTAATAAACTTAATTCAATTTTATTTCTTTCTGGTTTTTCATAAATTTTATCATATTGGATCTTTTTTCTTTTTGCCTCCTCTTTATCTTTTGTACCAAGCGAGTGAAAAACTTTTTTTGTTTTCTTATTTGTTTTTGGATCTCTAATGTAGGCCTGATAATAAAAATAATTATCTCTCCCCTTTCGATAAATACTACTCATTACAATATTCTGTTTTTCTTTTTATATAGTTCAAAAATGCAACTACCCTAAATAACTACCATTAATTTTTAAGCTTATAAGTTTAATATTAATTAAACTATTTTACAATTAAAATTTATGGGATTTAAACCATTCTAAGAATGTAGGTATTCCTTTTTTTATGGTAGTTACTGGCTTATACTTTAATTTTTTTATGGATTTATCTATATCTGCAAAAGTTTTACCAACATCTCCTTTTTGCATCTCTAAAAACTCTATTTTTGCTTTTTTATTTAGATTATTCTCAATAATAGATATAACATCCATCAATTTTTCACATCTATTATTACCTAAATTGAATATTTCACAATGGTAGTTGTATTTAATTGAAGATAAAATACCAGATATTATATCATCTATATAAGTAAAATCTCTTTCCATGAACCCATGATTAAACACAGGTAACTTTTCATCATTTAAAATTTTTTTTGCAAAGATATACATAGCCATATCTGGCCTTCCCCATGGACCATATACTGTAAAAAACCTCAGTCCTGTAGTATTTAGTCCATATAAATGACTATATGAATTGGCCATCAATTCGTTTGCTTTTTTACTTGCAGCATATATTGATATAGGATTATCAACTCTATCCTCTATTGAAAAGGGGTGTTTTGTATTACCACCGTATACAGATGAACTAGAAGCATATATTAAACCTTTAGTTTTAAAGGTTTTACAACACTCTAAAACATTCATAAAACCCATTATATTACTTTCTATGTATGTATAGGGATTTTCTAAACTAAAGCGTACTCCAGCCTGAGCTGCTAAGTTAACACATTTATCGGGATTAAATGATTTAAAGATTTCATTAAGCTTTTTCCGATCTACAATGTCGATAACAGAATGAGAAAAGTTGTTTTTAGAAATTAAGTTATTCAACCTATTCTGCTTTAAATTAACATCATAATAGGAATTTAAGTTGTCAATTCCATAGACCTGACAACCTTTTTTTAAAAGAGCTAAACATAAATGCATCCCAATAAAACCAGCACAACCAGTAACTAATATTCTCTCTTCTTTCATTTTATTTATAAGCTATAATAAGTAATATTAGATCCTCTAAAGTACTTTTTATTTAACATTGACTTAACATCTATAAAAACACCCTTATTTGAATATAACTCTAACCAATCTTGCCTGTTTAATTTTTTAAAATGGTCATGGCTTACCGCTAAAATTATTGCATCAATTGAACAAATTTCAGAAAAGTTTACGAGTTCGATATCATATAGCTGATTCACTACTTTTGGATCTGCTATTGGATCAACAACATTTACCTCACAATTATAGTTTTTTAGATTCTTTATGATATCAATTACTTTTGTGTTTCTCAAGTCAGGACAATTTTCCTTGAATGTTAAACCAAAGATGACGACTTTTGCCTTTACTGGATTAATACCAGTCCTTGTCATCTCTTTAATTGTTAGATCGGATATAAACCTACTGATGTAATCATTAATTCGCCTTCCTGCCAAAATAATTTCTGGTTTGTAACCAATTTCTAAAGCTTTATGAGTTAGATAATATGGGTCAACACCTATACAATGCCCACCTACCAGTCCTGGGCGAAATGGTAAAAAATTCCATTTTGTTTCGGCAGCATCCAAAATTTCCTTTGTATTTAATTTTAATTTATTAAAAATAATAGCTAGTTCATTAATTAGCGCAATATTTACATCTCTTTGGGTATTTTCAATAACTTTTGCAGCCTCAGCAACAGCCATGGAAGAAACCGGATAAGTACCAGCCTTAATAATTGATTTATAAAGCTTATCAACAAAGTCAGATGAGACCTTATTTGACCCGGCTGTAATTTTAACGATGGAAGTTAATGTATGTCTTTTATCCCCTGGATTAATCCGTTCTGGACTATAACCACAAAAAAAATCTTGATTATAAACTAAATTAGATTCTCTTTCTAATATTGGCACACACTTTTCCTCAGTTAATCCTGGATATACGGTTGATTCATATATAACTACATTATCTCTTTCTAATAACTTCCCTATGCTTTTAGTAGCTAATAATATTGGATTTAAATCAGGACTATTAGATTTATTAACAGGAGTGGGTACTGTTATTATATATATGTTACAATTCTTTATCACATTTATTTTATCCGTAAAAGTAATGTTCTTTAAATTTTTTAAAGTATCAATATCTATCTCTAAAGTAGAATCAAAATTATTATTTAAATCTGAGATTCTATCTGAATTTAGATCATATCCAACAGTTTTATATTTCTTACTAAACTCTACAGCGAGTGGCAGGCCAACATAGCCTAATCCAACTACACATATATGAATTTTGCTTTCTATTATTTCATTTTTAAACATATACATATTTTTTCAAAGTTATTATAAATAGCCCATAGCTTTTATCTTATCATAGATATACTCTACTATTAGGACTGGGTTTTTTTTACTTGAGTCAACAACGATTTCTGAGTTTTTTGGCACTTCATATGGATCTGATATACCTGTAAATTCTTTAACTATTCCTTTCCTTGCTAACTTATATAGCCCTTTTGGATCACGCTCTTCACACATTTTTAGAGGCGTACTTACATAAATTTCAACAAACCCACCTAAAGGGGAAATTAAATCTCTATTAAATTTTCTATCTAAAGTGTAAGGCGCTATAGGTGCACAAATTGCTATACCTCGATTTTTGGTTATTTCACTAGCTACATAACCAATTCTTCT